>Ga0099822_1000043_pt1 | contig 59150 bp, 29 predicted proteins | sample CowpeawhiteBW_FD_76839 | JGI IMG/M metagenome (GOLD analysis project Ga0099822, IMG submission 76839) | Root nodule microbial communities of legume samples collected from California USA - Cow pea white BW | ecosystem: Host-associated > Plants > Roots > Nodule | place: USA: California | collected... | reverse complement strand
TCCAAATATTTGGATCAAGATTTAAATCCAATCCAAATATTTGGATCAAGTTCAAAATCCATAATCCATTTTTTATAAAAGAAATTTAAGTTGAATTTTTTAAAACTTGTGTCATTAAGGCCCAGATGACCCGGACGGGCCCGACAACACGAACAGGCTCGACGACGTGAACGGGCCGGACAACCCAAATGGGTCCGACGACCTGGACAAGCCAAACGAGCCAGACGGGCCAGACGACCCGAACGGACCCGTCCAAACAGTCGGGCCCAATTGGGTAGTCGGGCACGTTTGAGTCGTGGGGCCGTCCGGGTACGTCAAGTTCGTTAGGTCCGTCTGGGTCATCGGACCCATCTGGGTCGTCGAGCATGTTCGGGTCACGGGGCCCGTCCGGGTCGTAGGGCCCATCCAGGACGTCGAGCTCGTTTGGGTCGTAGAGTCTGTCCATGTCGTAATCCCCGTCCGGGTCGACGCGCTCGTTCGTGTCATCGTGCCCATCTGGGTCGTAAGGCCTGTGTACGTTGTCAGACCCGTCCGGGTTGCAGGGCCCATCCAGGTCGTCCACCCCATTCGGGCCCGTTCGGGTTGTGGGCCCATTCGGGTCTTTAGGCCTGCCTGACCCGTTCGGTTCTTCAAGCCCGCTTTACCCATTCGGGTCATCGGGCCCGCTTGATCCGTTCAGGTTTTCGAGCCCGCTTGGCCCGTTCGGATCTTCAAACCCGCCTGGCTCATTCGGGTCTTCGGGTCCACCTGGCTCATCAGGTCATTGGGCCCGCCTGCCCCGTTCAGGTCATCGGGCTCACTCAAATTTTCCGGATCGTTGGGCTCGATCGACTCGTTCGCTTTGTCGAGCCCGCCTAGCCTGTTCATATCTTTAGGCCTGCCCAACCTCTTATGGTCGTCAGGCCTGCCCGATCCGTATAAGTTGTCGAGCAAGGCCCGTCCAAGTCTGAATTTAGCATAGTCCATCTTAATCTTTAATCTAACCCAACTAAAAATTTAAATTAAAAATTTAGATTGGATTTTTTGGATTATCCACATTTAAAAATCTTGATTTATAAAATAGATATTCAATCCATAAAATATATAAAATATAGATTAGATTGAAATCCATATCCATTAAATGGATTTTAAATGGATTGAATTTTTTAAAAAATGGATTGTAAATGGATTGGATTGGAGCAAAAGTGGATTGGATCAAGAAAATTAGATTTTTTGCCCACCCCTAAAATTGAAATTGAAACAAAAATAAGAAATATATAAAAAAAAAAAGTTAAATGATAAAAAATTATGATGTTTTTTATCACGTGAAAATCCACACTAATTTTTACGTTTTCAATTTGAGAGGGCCATATGTATAAATTTAATATAAGAAGTGGGAAGTATAACAGAAGCGGGGAAGGGGGGAAATGAGAGAAAAATAATAATTAATGAATTTTTTATTAACAATAATAATGCTATGTTTGGTTCCTCAACACCGCAAACGTGTCTAATGAGATTTTTCCAAAATATATCGTTTATTTTCTTTTAAACAGATTAAAATCGCTCCTAAAAACTTTTCAACAAAAAATGAAAGAGAAAATGTTTACACTGTTAAAAGGTTTTATTGTAAGTTCAATTTAGGAATACTCGTACACACAAAAATAATAAAATTTTTAAGGTGTATATTTTGATAGATCAGTCTATATTTGATGTATGTTTACGACTACGATCAGTTATATTTTAGCTCCTTTGCTATGTTTTGAATGCTTTTTTAAGCTTAAATTTTCATAAAAGAAATTCAAGAACAAGTATAAGGCAATTGTTATCGAAAATCCCACATTGAAATGTAGGAATGCAAGAGAGTTGGCATTAAAATATTTCAATTCGAGTGCGTATTGCTAAACACTGATATACTTCAATTGCAAAGCAATCTACTCCTTGAACTTGACATCAACATGCAAGATATGACCATGCTTTAAAACTAGAGGAAATAAAAACAAAAAAACTTCAGCTCCAACCAACCACCATGATACTCTTATTGAGAAGAATGTAGCACAGTAGACATTAAGCTCAGTTTGGTAAACAGGAGAAAAATGAGCTATAAGGTAAAAAATATATAAAAGAAATAAAATAAAGCATAAATATTCATTTCCACTTTATTATTTTTTTTCTCAGAAAAGTCTTATCAATTCATCCTTTTACCCCTAGTTCTCGCCCACAAAACTCATCCTAAGGCCTGAATTGGTTAGAGTGCAGAAAAATTAGCAAATTTATTATTCCATTTTTATTTTAGCTGTCCATTTTAATTTTTTTAGTCCGTGTTTTATGTTTTATCTTAGTTTTGTAAGATACCATAAATCATAATAATCTGGTATCGTCTCATAAGTTTACATTACATGTTTAAAATTCCAAGCTAAATCATGGATAAAGCAAGACATTACAATTTAATATTTTTATAGGTTTAATATGTTTATAATCTGGTCGACACCAAATTTTAATTTTGGTACACTTTGATTTTTAAATTTTAAAAAATAAATATATATACTTTATTTATTTCAATTATGTAATTTTTTGTTTACATGTTAGACTGCATTCCAAAATGGTATTTGAACTTAAACATGTCAAACGTAATAATTAACTCAAAAAACTCAACTGAATTTAACTTTTCTATGAAGCACTGAATTTATAAGAGAATTGCACACATTAGTTGTGACACAATTTCCCATGACCGGAAAATATATAATTCTTAAACAACAATGACGAGTAATTGATTTGCAAAAGCAATTGAGTATTATATCACACAAGATACGTACACAGTATGTTAGATATCTACGTAACATTCTTCTTTCACTGAGGGAAGAAAAAGACAAGATCCTTGCGCTTGTACAAATATTCTGATGGATCTCAGTTACCTAGCATCTTCCACCTGATCCAGGTGTTGCCTCCTTTGGTTTCTGATTCCTAAGTCGTCATAATTTGCTTCAGTTTTCCATGGAGGTGGGGTTAAACAATCAGAAACTCCCGGTACCCTTTGGGAAGGATCACCCGCCGGTGTCCTAGGTAGAGGGGAATCAAAATGGCCCACTCTCAGTTTTTGAAGTGTTGCAAATGACTCTCTTGTGGCAGACATGGCTTCAAAGAACCGAGTGCAAGATGCCAAAGCTACAGGAATGGGTCGAAGCATTTCCTAGGAAAAAGGCAAAATGTAATTTCATTTTAAATGCAAGCAGCAAACAAAATAAAGTATGGCCAAAATTACTACACATGATGTGCGCACGATGTTAGCTTTTGGAAATACTCACAAAATTTGATAAAAATACATAACCTTCCGAACATGCAACAGAAAAATGGTTTGTTATGCTCAAAATAAGAAATACTACAGGCTTATGTTTCACATGTCAATGAATCATGGTACATTTTTCAAACCTCCATTTATAGTATAGCAGGCTAATTGATCGGACTTAAATAGACTTCGAACTTTAGTATGTCAAAGTCGACTTAAATAGACTTATAATTATTCACTGAGTAATATTCTTGATGTACTCACGTCACACTTATATGGATGCATATTGTTTTAAGAATTAAGACAAAATGGAAACAGAATGCCCAAACATCTAATCGTGATTAGCTTATAACAAGAAAAGGAATGTAGAAGCCTACCCCCCACACTGAAGGAGGTTCTTTGAAATTCTGACTCCACTGAAAATCTGCCACTGAAGCTGTCAAAGCACCATAATCACTAGCTGCCTTCATCAGTAGTTCAGAGAATTGTTTCTGCACAAATAAGAGAAATATATGAAAAAAATTACAATGACTTTCTTACATTGATTAAAATTTTCACTTAAAAATAATTAAACATTTACATCAATCTTCAACTAAAGTTTATTGTAAGGATGGTAATTAGAACTAATCTGTCCTTGCCCCTAAAATTAATTACAATTAGTTTTAGTCCCCATAGTTTTTCTTTTGGTTGTCATGCTTATAAATTTTTAAATTCTTGAAAATGATCCCTGTGATTTATTGATAACGTGCCATAAATTTACTGATGTCACGTCATGTGTAATCTCAAAGTTGTTGCTAATGTGGCATGTTTAGAATCTAGATGCATGTCAAGGTCATTAAATGATAATATTTTTTGTAAAAGATAAATTTATGAGGACAACCAAAACAAACATTTTTTTTTACAATAAATAAAACCAAAACTCGTCATATTTGTGAGGAACAGAACTAAAAACATTCAAACCAAGAATCAATCATATCAATTGATCCCATGGTAGCACCATTGGACAGTAATGATTCGAAATTAGCAGAAGTCGGATATAAATTTAAGTCTCCTTCAGCGGAGCAAATATCCAGAATAATTGAACACACTCATGTAAGCTCAGTCGCTGATAAAGCACGGTACATAAATATTTCAGCCTATGTACATCATACTGCATAGGTAGTATAATATTACAACGACATTGGATTGACACATGCAAAGAGATTAACTATATTCCAATTACAATGGATGGCGAAGCAACATAGCCTCTCAATGAGTAATTTATAACGGATACCAGAGTCTTTTATTTCATATCTAACAGCCTCAAATGAAGTCACTATATCACGTTTTTCCTACAATGCTGCATTTTATAACAAGCCTTATTTAAGAAAAGTAGTGAAACTATCACATTAGACTTCATCTAGCAAACTCAGAAATTAAACACAATAAGATAATGTATACTAGCACAATGGTTAAAAAAACAGACATACACGACATATGCCTATGCATGCCGTTGGATGGTCAATCATTGATCAAATTAACTTTGTACAGATTTATAGTGCATTAGCTTAATATTAATTTAACCTGATATTCTGCTTCAACAGGAATGCAATCAAGGGAATATGGCTGCTGCAAGCGAGCTATAATGCGGTCCTGTCAAATTTTGATAATGAAATTATGTCAGAGAGCATATAATAGGTTGTCTAATTATATCTAGATAACTTAAGCCCTAACTCTAACTGTTCATCAGGAAAGGGAACAAGAGAATAAGAAAGCATAAAGTGAGACTTGTGAAGAAATTCTCTTATTATTGTCTAAATGTTACTAAGTAAGCCTCTCCAGGGAAGTTCATGGAATTTTTCGTCACTGATGCCCTTGCTCCTCTCAATTGATAAATGTGAAGAATAATGGACTAAACCTAGAAAATATGATTCTGATACACTAAGGCAGTGGTAGCTGAAGGGGACAAATCTTATATTACCTTGTTCTGAATAACATCTTTGAGTATAGTAGTAATCCTGTCCAATGTCTCGATCTTCTTTTCCATTTCACTCACATGAGTCAAATGTGCAACATTTTTGTCATCCTACAAATTTTACAAATCTCAAGATGAGTATACATATATATAAGTTAGAATGAAACATTAAAAGAAGCCATTGGTTTTACTATGTAAACAACCAGAATGTGTAAGGCTAACCTTTCGACCTTGAAGTTCAACTTGCAAGTCTGCTATTTTTCTTTGGACAGTAGTTAGTTCTCTCAAAACCCTGATCAAGTCCTCGCCCTTTTCCCCAGTTGTGGGGGATGAACTCTGAAGTCCTTCCTGGAAAGAAAAAGAATGATGTGCCACAATTTGTCAAACAAATATTGAGAATTGGACAAAAAATAGAAAAGTGCTAGCAATGCACCCTTCTACTGGTTATAAATTATTGAAAACTACAGAAGCATCAGTAAGGTTCATTAGATTAGAGAGACCCACAGAATTTTATGATTTCAATAAATTCAAACTATTAGAGTGTTTGCTAACATTTTGCAAAGCAATATGGTACCTGGGATGGGGGAGTGGACACGGAGAAACCAAGATCAGCAGCAATTGATAGAGCATCGGACATTCCCCCAATGCGTTTCACTGGCTTCCTCCCCACCCAACTTGATTCGCTTGCCATTGACATTTTCAAATCCTAAAACAAACAGCAGCAGTTTTTTTAATTAAAAGTTCCACCTTAATTAAAAACAGTAAAAATAAACAGGCATTGAAAATTAATTTTGAGGAATTATATAAGCCTCTGACAATGGTTTCTATAAACATAATATATATTACATGGTGGATAAGACCTAAGGGTGATCATGGATTGGATTTTTGAAGATCCAATCCAGATCCAATCTAAATCCAAAAAATCAGAGCAGATTATGGATCCAAATCTGCTTTTGCTGTAAAACTAGTTTGGATTTCTTTTTAAATATAGATCCAAATATTTGGATCAAGTTCTAAATCTATATCCAAATATTTAAATCAAGTTTTAAAACCAGATCCAATAAGAAGTATCCTGTAACTAAAAGTCTAGAAAATCAAGCATACAATTATCTATCAAGATACCAATAATATATTCTTTTTTTTCTGCTAGAAGGTAATTGAGCAAGCTGAAACTAAGCTCCATCAAGCCTTCACTAATTATAGCCTTCTTAAGATAGTTGGCACTTTTCTCATCTCCACAAATTGCAATCCAGACTTTAAATTTGGTTTAGGAAGTCGAAAACTTGAATATCAGTGCTACCAAAAAGATAAACGAATCTCCTAATAATTATGTCAAAACTCAAAAATCTTGAACTATAATAGGAGGATATTTCTAAATGAGTTTAGATAATTTGGCATAACATAACATTTTCCTATCCTTGTCATATTCCTATTCACATAATCTGTAGGTTCTTCTGATTCTGCAAAACATGTTCCTATTCACATTAATTGCAAGAGTTCTACTAGAGTTCTATTTTATCTCCAAGCACGGCTACAATGTTTCTGGGAGGTACATAAAATATAAAATAAATAAACAGAGGAGCAATGAGTTGTGAGATGGGTAATTGATTGCAATCAAACTACTCAGATTAGAAAACATGGAAATAACTTATTTTCTCTTATCACTTTTTTGTTTCATTAGCTATATCTTTGAAATATTTTTCTAAAGATTAATGAAAACATTGTAGCACTATAATCATATGCAGTGTTTAAAAAACCATAACATATAAAGGTGCAGGTGCTCCAATATATAAACCCACCAAGCCACACCACTCTAACCACCAATCTAAGTTTCTTCATTCATTCCTCTCTACAAACCTTCAACTTCCACAACTACTATTTGCCATACCTCCAAGATTAAGCAAAACAATAGAACTAGGTTCTTTGGGGGTCTGGTCCGCGACAATTCAGCCTTGTCCATAACCTTAAACTGCTCCAACTTTATTACTAACGGCCACTAAATTATATCTAAAAGACCTCCTTATCGGTAACAAAATTAGTTAGCACACTTGAGTGAAATGTGCCAAAGATAGAAGCCAAAGAACTCTGAAACGCTAGCAAATAGGAGCACTTTTTCCTATTTTGGGTCTCCTTTTCAGCCTTTATTTTTTGTTGGTTGAGAATAGCAGTGTCAATGTTTCATCCCTGGTCTTAGAAAACAACAGTACACTTTTACAATTCATGAAAAAGCTTGCAGAACACAGACTAAGGAACAATGCAAAATCCCCTGAGATTAGAGTCTCTAACCGTGAATGAAGTAAACATACCTTGTAACAACAACAAAGTTTCCAATGCCCTGACCTCAATCTTAATCTCCAGCAAACCCCACCACATCCACAAGCGCAGCAGTGGCACCACCACCGTGCGTGTTCGGAATCACGGCGCCACAACAACCACCATAAGTTCTGCTCAAACAAAATCTAACAAAAAAAAAATAGAACTAGAAAAAGGGACGGAAGGAGAAACTACGATTCGTATTACCAATTAGATTTACCTTGGATCAATAAGAGACCAATAAGAAAGAAAGAAGAGATAAGAAGCTTTAGGGTTTATTCAATTTAAAGTGGGATCGGGGAATGTGTTGAGTTTCAGATCTTGGTAATTGGTAATGAGAAGGAGATGGATTCAGTTCTGATACGTTTGGATCGTCTATATTGGAAATTTGGATTTTTCAAATTTTAAAATCCATATAAATAAAATAGAAAACTGATTTAAAAAAAATAAAAAATATGGACCAGAAGTGGAAAGAAGAATTTAGAAAACAGATTTTTAATGGATCCGGTTTAGTTCAGAATTGGATTAGATCCGGCAAGTCAAATTTTTTACCCACCATTACTTATATATTCATATATATCTCTCCATACAAATAATAAGGAAATAATATTAAATTTATAAATAAAAATAATTAAATAGTAAATAATATAAATAAGAAATAAAACTTTTCAATGTTTATTTATTAGATATACAAGTAGAAATTATGATGAGCCTACTTATATACCAATAAAATTATATAAGTTCAAATTATTTATCGATTAATCATATCGATTCTTTTTTTCTTTTATTTGTTTATATCATCTGATCTTTGTATTTTTTATATTTTTTGTATGATTTATTATTCATATTTTTATATCATTTATTATTTTTATTTTATATAAACATAATATAGGTGTAAATACAAACACAAATAAAACAAGTGTTATTTTATTTATAATATATCCATTTTTTAAGATTAAAAAAAGTATATAAATATAAAGCTAAACGCAAAATGTTGTAATTAATCCATTCCATTTAAATTTGTTAAAAATCTTAATTGTGTGTGTTTTAAAACTTTAAGGCTTAAGACATTCCATTTAAATTTGTTAAAAATCTTAATTGTGTGTGTTTTAAAACTTTAAGGCTTAAGATACCAACCCACTTTCTCATATTTAAAATTCAAAGAAAAATTGTTAAAGAATAAAGATGTTCTTAACGACCTGTTTGCTTGAACAGATAATTAAAATCAACAGATTTGCGAAAATGAATAGAAATTTTTTTTCATATTCCTTAAAAGCGATTAAATTGAAAAAGCGCAAACGAACTTAAAATACGAACCTTAAATTTCATCCACCATCGATGCAAAAATGTGAAGAGACAAATGATAATTTTACTTTTATAACTTTTATAAAGTATATAGATTTTATATGTATACATTATTACAATTATTATTATTTTATTATATACACGTATACCAGTAACCGATTATATGACATATTTAATAGATGTTATGTAAGCGATTATATAGGTGTATATAATAAAATAATAATAACAAATATTAATAATAACAAATTGTTATTAATAATATATCTACATAATAATTAATAATAAATATATATATATATATATATAATATAATAATTAATAATAATATATAATAATTAATAATATATAGGTAATAATTAATAATATTATATTAAATAAAAAATTTATTTTTTAAAAAATTATTTATTTTTATTTTTATTATAAGTGTAATTAGGTAATTTTTAAAATTTATCTATTGATTTTTTTAATCTATTACATCAATCAATTCATTTACTAATTTTTGCAAAATTTATTTCTAAATTAATTCAATTTACTCTCTAACTCAACTCAAAAAAACACATATATTCTTTTCTTCAGATTCACACAAATTCATCTTCACATTCTTCTTCAAATTTATCATATTAAACGACACGGCCTAAATAACTTCCACACATTTTTTATCAATGAAAATAATTTGTATTTAAGATGTGAACAAAATTTGAAAGATGGAGATTTCAATAAATTCTTTAAAACCCTATAAAATGACATTTTATAATTGATAGAGGTTTAAAAATAGTGAGACTCGATTATTTTAATATTAAAAGGTTTTAATATAAATAAAATTGTTATAAAAAGAGTTTCATTATTTTAAAACACTTTCTCTTTATAAACCGCTCTTCTAGAGTTATCTGACTTATCTCTAAGAGTTTTGTTTGTCGTCAAACTCTTTAAAGGAACCGAGACCGTAGGATTAATCCTTTTGGTGAGCTCTTCAAGTTGGATCGATCAGTTTTTTTCATTCCCGTAAGTTGAGTTTTTGTCATATTTTTGGTATATTTATGTTTTTTGTCGCATGTGATCCTTTTCCGCTTGCATGCATCTTATAATGGTATGTCCTAATCTTTTTTGTGATGTTTCTATGTGTAAATAGAAGCTCACGTGGAGTTATAGGCGTTTGACGTTTATATAGTGACCTAAGCATGATAACAGGTAAGGAAAGCTAATAATTGTTAGAGTTAGTGAGTCATATCTTGTATGATTGTGAAGTATCTTATATGCTATGATGAATTATTGATGCTTGTGATTATGATGTGTTGATCTTTTAAATGATCAAATTGAAATTGATTGTATTGTTTGAATTGGGGGTATTTGAGAAAGATGGAATTGTTGGATCATGAATCTAATTGGTGCGACCTAATGTAATTAAAAACTCTTTTTTATCACTGTTTATAGTAGAAGTACCAATTAAAAATAAACAGGTCCAGATTGTTCAAAAACCTTAATTTGATGTTGTTGATATCTGATGCAACGCTAAGCCTCACGTGGCAGCGCTGAGTGCTCGTTTTTGCGAATCGATTGGCACTGAGCATTGGTTTTGCAAATTGATTAAAGTTAAACGACACTTTCTAGCGTTGGGTGTTACCTAGTTTTCAGCATTGTGTCTTATTGGTAAAATGAAGATTCTCACTTCGTTAACCGTCGAATTAAGCTAAAATTTTGATAGTTGATCATAAACATGTAAATCTTCATTTTGGTCGATGGGATTTTTATTTTGAAGTTTGTGGTTAGATAAATGTTTTTCACCGTTTAAATGTATTTCATGTATAACGCTAATTTCTTTGTTTTCATGTTTTTGTTGTTTTGGTTACTTTTGATGTTCTGTATATACTTGAATTGAATCCTATAGTCCTTATTGCTATGAATTGAAATAAAAATGTTATTATGAGTATATAAGATGATAAATGGTATGAAATGTTGTGTGAGCATGTCAATTTATGATGTTTAAAAAATTTCATGGAAAAAATTTGTGTGAAGGTTTTAGTGTATGCATCGGCATAAGGATTCGTTATTGGATTGATATCCTTTCTCTAATAACTACTCAAGCTCAAGTAGAGTTGAGTATAGTATATTATATGGTGAAAAGATGAAGGAGATCCTAGCCACTAGGCTATATCAAGTCCTAGGCATGAAAGGGATTTACTTTGTTCATGGTTGGGTGATAACCCCTTGAGGTCAAACTCTAAAAAGTTTGGGAACCATCAGCAGGTGTAGACCGCGAGGGGATCTAATGCGAGATGCATGTATCCAAATAATTTAGTTTAGTGCCAATAGTTTGTGTGATTATATATAAGAGTTATGTTTTATAACATATTTGTAAGTATTTTGCATGATTTAAATATAAATACGTATGATTATCTCTTTTGCATATTAATTTACCCTTCTTATGTGTTTCTGTGTTGTTTGTCCTTTTTATGCGATGATCACCTATTCGGTGGGAGTAAACGTAGTTGCAGTGTCAGAGACACCTTTGGAGGATGATAAACCATCTTTTAGGGTGGTGAAGGTTTATGTGGGAGTTGTTGTAAGTGAGTGATTCATACTTAAAACTATAATTGATTTTTAGTTGATTTGTATAAAATTTATATTTTTATAGTCATATCTATTTTAGAACTATATTAATATACTTTATACATTGGATCTTATGTTTTGACTACTATAGTGAAATAATATTTTTTTTATTAGTTTTTTTTGAAGCGGGTAAAAAATTGGATGTTACAAATTCCATCATTTTTAAAAATTATTAATTTACCATATCACGTAATAGTATATATTTTTAACTTATCAATTTTACGTATATTTTTTTGTAAATTTTATATTTTTCGTTTGACTATTTTTTTTTTTATAAATGAACTATTCTTTCAAACTAAAATATTTATCTATAATAAAAAACGTTATTTACAATCAAATTAATAATCATCTACAATAAATTTGCAAAATTTATTTAAATTACTAAAAAATTGGGGTGTTACAAATTCTATGATTTTTAAAAATTATTAATTTACCATATCACGTAATAGTATATATTTTTAACTTATCAATTTTACGTATATTTTTTTGTAAATTTTATATTTTTCGTTTGACTATTTTTTTTTAAAAATTAACTATTCTTTCAAACTAAAATATTTATCTATAATAAAAACTTTATTTACAATCAAATTAAAAATCATCTATAATAAATTTGCAAAATTTATTTAAATTACTAAAGAATTAGGGTTTACAAATTCCATAATTTTTAAAAAATTATTAATTTACCATATCACGTAATAGTATATATTTTTAGCTTATCAATTTTACGTATATTCTTTTGTAAATTTTATATTTTTCGTTTGACTATTTTTTTTTTAAAATTAACTATTCTTTCAAACTAAAATATTTATCTATAATAAAAAACGTTATTTACAATAAAATTAAAAATCATCTACAATAAATTTGCTAAAATATTGAGATGTTACAAATTCCATGATTTTTAAAATTTATTAATTTACCATATCACGTAATAGTATATATTTTTAACTTATCAATTTTTCTTATATTTTTTTTGTAAATTTTATATTTTTCGTTTGACTATTTTTTTTAAATTAACTATTATTTCAAACAAAAATATTTATCTATAATAAAAAACGTTATTTACAATAAAATTAAAAATCATCTACAATAAATTTGCAAAATTTATTTAAATTTAATTTTATAATAATAATAATAATATAATTATTTGCATTATCATAGAAGAAATACACATTTTCACTAATCTTTATAAATTTAATAATATCTTATTTTAACAATCTACTTTTTGTTTTCATCACAAAAGGTGAACGCATACTAGCGTACTTATCACGAGCAGTAACCAAAAGACTCTTAAATACTAACAAATTTGGTTTGAAGAGACGAAGTTTAGTATCATCAATCCAATCTAGAACAAATTTGGTGTTTTAGAAAGTGTTCTGAGAGATAATTGAGATGATGTTTTTCCTGTCTCTTTTTTTTTTTGTTCTTGGAATTCACCCCGCAGCCTCTTTTGACTGTGACCCCCACAACCTAGTAATTAGTGCCGAAAACGGGGCTATTATCGTAAACCCTCCTTAACGCCGCGTTTGGCAATCAGCATATCGAACGGCGACTAGCCCCAAATATTCAAATACATCGCAAACACTGCCTCTAGAATCTAGGGTTTTCTTTCCCTCTTTCATTCTCCACTCCTAATTTGCGAACCTCGACGGATTCAGCCAATGCAGCTTCTTCACTCCGACGAACCCGCGTCTGAGCGGCGCGAGTCGCCGGAGAAGCCCGAGGGTTCTTGCACTTTCTCCGATTCTCTGGACTCCGAAACCGACGACAGCGCGGCTGTCGACGTCACCGGGAAGAGCGTGGAGTTTCCGGAGGCGGAGAACGCCGAGGACTCCGCGGAGAGCCTTTACGTGTACAAGAACATCTACAGTCTTATTCCGAAGTCGGTTTCGCGCCTAGCGCGATTGCGAACGCTTAAGTTCTTCGGAAATGAGATTAACCTGTTCGCGCCCGAGGTTGGGAACTTGACGGCGTTGGAGTGCCTGCAGATGAAGATTTCCTCCCCGGGGATCGGAGGCTTGCCGTTGCACTCGCTCCATGGTTTGAAGGAACTCGAACTCTCCAAAGGACCTCCCAGAACGTCTGCTTTTCCGATTTTGACAGAGATTTCTGGTCTCCAGTGTTTGACCAAGCTTTCCATTTGTCATTTCTCCATAAGGTTAGCGTTCTTTCCTCTGTCATTTAATTTGTCTGAATTATATTTTTTAACACAATTGTTGTTTAAGATTACAAATAATGTGGCTTGTGGGTCATTAAGATTATGAGTATGTGTGTGTTTTGAAACTACTATAGATACCTTCCTGCGGAAATTGGATGCCTGAAAAAACTGGAGTATCTTGATCTTTCTTTTAATAAAATGAAGACGTTGCCAGTGGAGATTAGTTACTTGAGTGGCTTGATATCCATGAAAGTTGCGAATAATAAGTTGATGGAACTGCCGTCAGCTATTTCTTCTCTGTCAAGACTGGAGAGTTTGGACCTGTCAAATAATAAGTTGACTTCGTTAGGGTCCCTTGAACTTGCCTCCATGCATAGTCTTAAGAAGTTAAATCTTCAGGTACCTAGTTATGATTTGTTGCCATTTTTCTTTCCAGCCTGTGTTATTCTTGGATGTGAATTTCGCTGGTTCTTTTAACTTGCTGAAGTTAAATTTGTTTACCCCCTAAACACTCACACTATAAAATTATATTCTACTATGTTGATGCGTTGCTTGGATTTTTTGGCTGTTTATGATAGTTGTTTTAAGTTGCTGGTAGTCCACAAGTCTACACTTTTATTTTGGACTTTTGGTTTGTTAGATCAGCTTTGTGGTCTAAAATATTTGTCTATCTGAAAAATATTACCATCAGTGCGTCCCCTTTATGGCTGATTGTGTGTCCCAGTGTCTGATATACAATTTTTTCCTGTTTCCTTTGCTTGAAAGTGTTTAATATGCATTTAATTTGGTGGCATCTGACAGTGTTTTACATGGAGGGACCGCATTGAAGGTGCCTTTGTGCATCCAAGGTATTAATTTTGTAGCTGTAGCTTGCATATGAAACAAACAACAATGAATCTGGGTGTTAATGGGAGTTCAGATTTTTTATCTAGGTTCTTTAATACTTCTGTGTGTCATTAAGTTCTAACTGTATAATTTAGTATTGGATTTTAAAAAAAACAATTCACATGCTTAACCTGTTTTTATGTGTATTTATTGTTCAAGTACAACAAGCTGCTCGGGACTTTTCAAATTCCTTCATGGATATGTTGTAATATGGAGGGAAATGATGAAGCTAGAAGCAAAGATGATTGTGGCAGCTCTTCTGTTGAAATGGATCTCAATGAAAGCAACTTTCAGGAAAACGACGAAACCCTTTCTGACGGTGAGACCTATAATGAATACCCATCTTTGGTTTTCTTGGTCACATTTACTGTATATTTGGTTGGAACTAAACATTAAAGAAGGGAAGAGCACGGAAGAGAGGTTACAGTTTCCAAAAAAATTCCTTAGTTTTGAAGAGAAGAATGTTGGAGAAATCTGTAAAAAACATGTGGGGCCCATGCAAAAAACATTTCCATGCCCAAGAGCTCTAGATGGGTTATTTTTTAATCAAGTATATAAAACAATGTAATCAACTATATTTTTATTATGACAAAATTTACTGTATAAATGTCTAAATAAAATTAGTATATACTTATATGCATAATCAATCATTTTAACCCATGATCGATAATATATGCACATACATATGTAACTGATCATCCACAATCTTATATAATCGGTCATGTAATAACATAATCAATTTTATATATAATCAAACATTGAATATATAAATCTTTATATTTATACAATAAGTTATTATTAATTTTTATTTCTTTTTTATCTCTACTCTATTTCTCTTCTACCAATTACATTTATTTTCATTCCATTTCTCTTACTTTTTTTTCTCACTCATGTACTTCCCCTCCATTTTCTCCCTTCCAAACCTAGCATCAGTGTTTGCGGTGTGAATGATTGTGTTTATGTATTAAGAGCCAAGTACTCTTCTATGATTTCTTTTGCAGGTCCTCAGCATATCTCATCAAGCATGCTAACAAGCTCCTCATCTAGTAGTAGATGTTTTGTATCCCGGAAGTCAGGTAAGCGGTGGAAAAGACGGTATTATTTACAGCAGAAGGCTCGTCAAGAGCGATTGAACAATAGTAGGAAGTGGAAAGCTGTTGATCATGACCAGTTATTGAGCAAGAAGATTCACAGAATTTCTGAACTAGTAAATCATGATAGTCTTGATTCTGAAACTCGTGCAGAAATTGTATCAGAGAATGGGAACCTGAATGATGATAAAAGAATATTTTCTGAACAAGCAATAAATGACAATGAAGTTGGTAATGTTAACAATGATGAAGTAATTATTGAGAAGCGCTTTTCTGAGGAAGATTGCTGCACTGCCGAAAGCGAAGATGAAAAGGATGCATGCTTGTGCTCCGTAGAGAACAAGCAAAGTGAACAGGATGAAGCATCTTGTTTAGAACTTTTAGAATGTGTTTCTAAATCAAAGAGACATTTAGACCGAGATCTTGATAATCCTAAACCGTGCAAGTCTAGAAAATCTATTAGTTCTTGTTCATCATTGTCTTGCAAGTACAGCAAGATCTCATTTTGTGGCATTGAAGATCATCTATCAGATGGATTTTATGATGCAGGACGAGATCGGCCATTTTTGCCTCTAGAGAGATATGAGCAAAATCAGTGTCTTGCTTCTCGTGAAGTCATCCTTTTAGACAGGTGTTTTTACTACTATTATTGTTATTAGTAGTAGTAGCAGAGTAATAGTAATGGTTGTATATTATACACTAGTTTTATTCCTAATGTGATTGGATTGTTTGTTATCTTTCAGAAAAAGAGATGAAGAGTTGGATGCTGTTTTGCTAGCTGCACAGGCATTGGTCCAGAATTTGAAGCAGTTAAATGGTTTTAACAGACATGGGAACCAGGATGTAGTTGATAACTTGCAGACAGCGTCACTGCTTGCACTCTTTGTATCAGATCATTTTGGTGGCAGTGATAGAGGTGCTATCATAGAACGGACACGGAAATCTGTGTCCGGTTCAAACTATAATAAACCTTTTTTTTGTACATGCTCGGTTGGAAGCAGCACCAATATAAGGGCTTCCACCGAACCAGTTGTAAACACCATAGAAGATTTTACTCTTTCTAAGATATCAGAGAAATCTCTGGACTCTATTAAAAAAAGGCGAAATTCAATTATAGTTCCAATTGGCTCTTTGCAGTATGGTGTATGCAGACACAGAGCTCTGCTTTTCAAGGTGATTGTTGATACTATAACTGTATTATAGAATTGTGCACTCATTTTGTATTGTAGTTTTTTCAGTTTGTGCCTTATTTTTGATGTTCTAGTGCTTGATGATTTGTTTTACAGTATTTATGTGATCACATGGAGCCACCAATTCCTTGTGAGCTTGTCAGGGGTTACCTAGATTTTTCACCACATGCCTGGAATATTGTTCTGATTAAGAGGGGTGCCAAGTGGGTTCGGATGCTGATTGATGCTTGTCGACCTCTTGATATAAGAGAAGAGGAAGATACCGAATACTTTTGCAGGTATGTACCTCCTCTGAGTCAAAAGTGGATGTGGAACATTCTTCTCTCACTTGCGTTGGCTAGGCTACTTTAAGATTAATTTTGTGTGCTAGTTAATTTTATTATTGATTTCATGTTGAAATATAGCTTTTGATATCAGTTTTATTTCTGTTATAAGTTTTGTCATGTTAAATAATCACCAATCATTTGACATTTTTTAAATTAGATCTTGTATCATATTGTACCGTGTAAAGAATTTTGCTTATGGTTTGAAATTAGTAAACTAAAACAACCAGTAAGCTGGCTCCAATTTTAGTCCAAATATTTATGTAATATCTTTATGGCAACTAACCTTGTGCAAATTAAAGAATATGAATGAATATCATAGTTTTCTCCAAACTAAGCCTTAGGGAATAGGTAATGTGTCCAAACATACTTTATGGAACTCTATCCTGTATGAAACTAAATGAATATTGGTGACTTTGTTTGAATATCATAGGTGATCAGCATTACATTTGCGATGATGAATACAATTTAGACCCAAGTGTGCATTCTTCTGGTTAATTAAAATTTCTTTAGAATTTGTTCATCATCTGAGAACTTTATTTAAATTTGACTTCTGTGAATTATAAGGGATTATGGGGAGTCTGATGATTTGAATTCCAGGTATATACCTCTTAATCGAACCACGATCCCTCTTTCTTCTAGAGGAATTCCAGGTTCTGATTATTCTTTTCCATCACTTACTGCATGTGATGAGCTTGAGACAAAAGCTTCAACTACTTTAATCAAATGCAAAATTGGATCAGTTGAGGCTGCAGCAAAGGTTTGTAGTTGAACATAATGGCCATGACTTGTTCTACTTGTTAGTTTATATTCTTGTTGCAGTTATTTGGATATAATATAAATATAATATGGTTGCTTCATACACATCTTGTGTGGCATTGTAGGTGCGTACTTTGGCAGATCAAGGGAGTTCGGCTGACAAAATTAAAAACTTTGAGTATAATTGTCTGGGAGAAATAAGAATTCTTGGTGCTTTAAAACACCCTTGCATAGTGGAAATGTATGGACACCAAATGTCATGTCAATGGTCTGTCTCAGCTGAGGGTAATCCTGAACACCGTGTGTTCAGATCTGCCATTTTTATGGAGTATGTGAAAGGGGGCTCTTTAAAAGTAAGATTTTCTATCATTTCTTTGTTATCATTGACACTTATTTGTTTTCTTTATTAAATTAAATTCACACTTATTTTTATGCAGAACTATCTGGAGAGGCTGTCAGAAACTGGAAAAACGTATGTTCCTGTGGAGTTGGCTTTGCATGTTGCCAAAGATGTCTCATGTGCTTTGTCAGAGCTGCACTCAAGGCACATAATTCATCGTGACATTAAAAGTGAAAATATTCTGCTTGATTTGGATAGGAAGAGAGACAATGGAGCGCCAACTGTAAAGCTCTGTGATTTTGATAGTGCAGTGCCACTAAGATCAACTTTACACGCATGTTGTATTGCTCATGTTGGAACACCTCCTCCCTGTGTATGTGTTGGAACACCTAGGTGGATGGCTCCAGAGGTTATGCGGACTATGTACAAAAAAAAATCTTATGGATTGGTGAGATCCTCCTACTGGTCAGCCATTTATTGAGTTTTTGAAGTATATGAACAGTATAAATTTTTTTATAACTGGCCATTTTCAGAAGTTTAACTATAGGTCCAGCTCCTTTGATTTTGAACCTCTCTGATTTTGGAAAAGGATATTCTGTTTATGTCAATGTGCTATCAATAAAATAATAGGAGGTAGTTCTCTATGATGCCAAATTCCCATCCCCTCTCTTCTTAAAGTTTTAGTAGGAAACTTCAAAGAGTCCCACCTAACAAACACTCCCTTGATTTTAAATTTGACTAGTTGTTTACTGTAATTTAGGTAAACTAGTATTCATATTAAAGTACATTGCAGAAGTTGGGTTATTTTAGTTGCTCTCTTACTATATGATGTTAAAAGAGACTATCAGATCAGAGACTAGATTAGTTGTTCAACAAGGATTTCGTCTTCATGTACAAGCATTATATTATTGACTGCATTATTGAAAGATACCTCAAAGAAAATCATGAATGTCTAACAATATTCTTGGCATAGATAACCACTTAAACAAACTGATGTTGATATTACATAATAAGAAAAGCTGTCTTCTGTTTTATTAGTTTCCTAAATTAGAGTGACAAGCTCCTAGGTACTATCTATGCAAGATCTTGCATTTCATTGTCATCCTGGATGATCAAGTGCCTTATAGATAGTTTTAGGAACAATAGTAATGGGCAAAGAGAAAATATAATAAGAGTATAATGAGGATAGATGATGATAACTCAAAATTATAAATTTATGGATAGTCTTAGGAACAATAGTAGTTGAGCAAAAAAAAAAAAAGGTAATGGAGGCGGAGGAGGATGAGTCAAAATTATGAATTCATGGATTGTTTTAGGAACAATAGTGGTGGACAGAGAAAACAAGAAAAGAGTATAATAGAGGCCTTAGAAATGTAAGTCTTAGAAATGGTCTCTAAGTGTAACTCAACCTTACAAAGATTAGATTTTTAATAAAGCTTGCTTAGCGTGCTCTAAACCAATACCTACTTAGCGATTTTGTCAACACGTCTGCAAGTTGATTATTGAATATGACAAACTCAGTATTGAGTTTCTTGGATAATAACTTTTCTAGAATGAATTGATAGTTGATCTTTGTGTTTGGTCCTCTCATAGAATGCATGATTACAAGCATTGTGAGGAGTTGCTTAATTATCACAATTCATCTTCATTGTTGAATCTCACAAAAATCTAATTCTTGGAGGAACTGTTTTACTCACACAAGCTCACAAGAGAGAGTTGCTATTGCCCTATACTGAGCTTCCATAGTTGATTAGGCAACTACATTTTGTTTCTTGTTTTTTCAAGAAATAACATCTTTTCAGGTGAAAACACAATATCTTGTAGTAAAGCGTATGTGCATAGGAAAACATGCTTAATCAACATCACAGTACCTAGAGATTTGGTTATTTCCTTTATCTTCATAAAGTATGCCTTGTTCTATAGCCTTTTTGAGGTATCTTATGATACATACAAGCGTTTCAATGATCAATACTGTAGGAGTCTACATGGACTGACTTACAACACCAACTACAAAAGGCAAATTTGGTCTTGTAATAGATGAATGAGTTTTCCAGCTGGTCTTGTATATCTGCTAGGATTAAAGAAAGCTTCACCCTATTCTGACATTAATATTTGAATTGGATCAAAAGGACTATCCACTGGTTTACTATCAATCATATTTGTATCTTTTAGGATCTCTAGAACGTACTTTCTTTCATACTTTCTTTGAGAAATTACGACACCTTCGTTTTATTGGAGTACTTCAATGCCCAAAAATTGTGGGACTTCCAAGATCCTTTGTCTAAAAATGATTGCATAAGCGTTCCTGTAGCTAAGAAATTAAAGCAGCATCAGTTCCTATAATGACCAAATCATCAACATATCCCCTATTAAGTATTTTCATTTTCCAAGGGATGTATGACTATAGAATATTGAATGATTTGCTTCATTGTGTTTCAAACCAAAAGTTTGAACAATGTGGTTGAACCTTACGAAGCAAGCACGTAAAAATTGCTTGAGACCATATTAAGAGTGACAATATACAAACTAGACCAGACTCTCCTTGAGCAACAAACCAAAGAGGTTGTCCAATGTAGATTTCTTTTTCTAGATTGTCATGAAGAAAAACATTTTTTATATCTCAAACTGATGAAAAGGCCAATGAAGAATTGTGGCCATGGCAGGAAAAGATGGACAATAGTCTTGGCCACTGAATTTCGGAGAATGATCAAAACTCAGTTAGAGTTGACTAAATTTATGTATTATGTTTTTATGAAAAAAGAGTGAGTACAACAAGTATATAAAGGTACACCTAAAAATTAACTTTATGACAGCTTAACAACAAAATGATAAACAACTATTTAACAAAACTAAATCATATTCTTAAAATGAACAATTAGTATTTAGGGATTCTATTATTGAACAAAAATTTATTCATGGAGAAAAAAACTATTTAGTTTTACATAATGTTTTAAGTTGTGTTTTACGGTATTGTGATGGGAACATTAAGAGTATTGTGTTCTGACGACTATCATTGTATGATACCATCTTTTGTGTTTTCCCTAGGAACTTGCGTGGGGCTAGACATATTTATCATACGAATTTTACTGAAAAATGTGTTATTGGATTTTCAGTTCGAATTTAGAATGTGTTCCTTAGGACAGCAAGTCAATAATTTGGATGCACACTTCGTGCAATTCATTATGTGGAAGAGATTACAATCGCATTGGGACAAAACATAAATTATGATAAATTATTTTATAGAACTATTGTTGGCAGTTGCCTTGGAAATTTTCTGTTTGTTTATGGAAAATTGTGCTGATATACCCCTTCCTAGCAGGGACAAATTTGCTGTTCCATTTCCCCCTTTTGTTGTGGTTAGAGGTGCTAGTGCACATGTTGCTTCATGAGTTGAGAATAAATGTTTAGTGAACAAAATTGCTCAGCAACCAGAAATAGTATCTTCGGTTGTAATTTATATTTTCTTTATCTTGTGACAGGAAGCTGACATTTGGTCGTTTGGATGTTTGCTTTTGGAGATGCTTACTTTGCAAATTCCATATTCTGGGCTTTCTGATTCACACTTCCTTGATAGTCTGCAGGTGTGGTCATCATTTGTTCCCTTTTGGACTCCAATGGCTGTTATTGTACTGTCTGGTTTATGAGTAACTTCAACTTGCCTTTTTTAATAAATTTTACTACAATGGTCTATGCAGATGGGTAAACGACCACAGTTAACTGATGAGTTGGAGGCATTGAGTTCAATGAACGAACCCTCAATGATTCCATCCGGTGAAGAGATAGAAAAATCAGATGTTGAGGAAGACATGCTGAAATTCCTTGTTGATTTGTTTCACAAGTGCGTAGAAGAAAATCCTAACAAGCGTCCCACAGCTGAAGAAATCCATAAAATGCTGCTTGCACACACACACAAAGATCGATTACAAGTTTAATTTATAGGAAGTTTTAGATGGGTTACTCTGGTGGCCCTGTCCTAGCGAAATATATTATTATTACTTTTCTTCATTAAGTGTACTAGGGCTTATCCAAGAATAATTTTGTTTCATGTAGTTTGTTGTTTTAGGTCTAAGTCTTCGGTGAGTTGTATCGTTTGTACATTTTCAAGGGGTGAGATCCATGCGGCTCTAATGTAGTCTGATTGAGATCTTTATATGGTAGCTAGATCTCTTTCGGATAGTGAACGTGGAGACGAACATGAGTTCCAACCATTCCTCAATTGTATCTTATTTTTATTGATGCCATTGAATTGTCGGATTAATTTATTGATTCCTTTGAAATTGTATAATGTCTTATAGGAGCCTATTATTTTTCCCTATTTTGGTACTATCAAGCTATGCGTGGGTTTCTTTTCCTTTAAATAATTTGATGGTACGACATTTGGAGGGTTGCATTATTGCTTCATCGGCTGTCTCGAACAACCGTTAATCCTATTTTCCTTAAATCAAGATCCGTATGCTGTAAAAATGCGGGGAAATGCAAAGAAGATGGAGTTGGCAAATCATTTTATCTCGGGCAAGTTGATGACAAAAAATGCTTGCTAAGTTGAGATTTAACAATAAATATAAATTTTATGGGTCTTCTTTTTTAAAATTGTACAGGTTCTAATATATTATAATTAACAGAAAGGTTACTGTATACTAATTCAGTTCGTTGATTTCAAAACGCTGGAGTATTTGAAATGAATTTGATTGGGTTTTGTTCTAATCCGTTTTCTTGGTTCCTTAGACTTGACCGGAGGCAGGAATGTGATAAATAAGCAACGACGTGGGCTATATTCTCTCGTGACAGACTAACTGGTTGTTTCCAGATAACGACAACGAATGATTATTACCTCTCTAAACTAATGTTTGAACCTATGTTGTATTTTTTTTACCTGGTTTCACATGCAGCATTTGGTGTCATAATAATAACCCATTAATTATTTACAAAAAGAACAAAAGTCGGCGTCCTTTTCCTCTCACTAATAAGAATGAGTTAGAGATAAGGAGAGTGAGAAAGAGGTGCATTGCATTGCAGAATGACACCCACCTCTGAACAGCTTGTACTCCAATTAGTTAAAATTGTTTAATGGGGGTTGCAGATGCTTCATCTCTCAGCTGCTCTTTATGTTCCCTTTTCTGTGACGGAAAAATTGAGTGGTCTTTGCATCCTTATACAAAGAGTGCATGCAGTAACCAGTAGCAGCAACTTTGGACCACCCTACTCACAAGATTCTTGTACTTATAGTTATATATCTCTCCCACATCTCCCATATCCTTAATAAAGACCAGAATCACTCCTCATTAAAAAAATCATCCACCTATATCTATGTAGGGTTCTTAGGGAACGAAATCCCAAAACACTCCTCCATCTTTCCCAGTGGACTGTGGACAGAACACAACCGAAAGCTCGTTTATACGAGGGCCCTCTCAACACAACAACACTCACCAAGAATCCCATTTTGAAAAATCTAGGCATCGGTGTTTTTGTGACAGAAAATTGAATGAAAGCGAAGAATGGAAATATCTTTTTGGCTTTAGATGCTGCTAAACTTGCTTTAGATGGGGTTGTGATGGTACCTATTGCTTTTCTTTTTCTGTCTCTATTTTTTCTACCTGCTGACTTGGTTGCCACTTTTGGTACATTGGCATAACTGAAGAGATTGAGACCCCAAATAACCAAATGGAACATGCTTTCTTCAAATCAAATGCGGACCACCTCCTCTGTCTTCGAGCCACCCTGTTTTATTGCAAGCTTCTCCCATATATACATTGTGGACCATGATGTTGAGACTTAATAGTAATTTTTCCATTATAGGCAACAATTACAATTTTGGCACAAAAATCTAACTTTCGTAACCCACCACTTTACTCGCACAATTAAATATATGCTCTCCTCTATGCCAACATTATATTCCCCCTTTTTTTAAATATTTAATTCTTTTCTATTCCTATTTCTACTATTTAAATCACACCACAGTCAACTTAACTTTTTCCCCCTCCAAACATTTTAAATGCTTCATCTATTGTTTTCTTGAAACGATAATATGGTACTCTCTTATTTCTCATACACATACACTAAATTATTATAAGTTTAAAGTTTAAAATTATCTTCAAGGTTATGATCTCATACACACCCACATTCTTAAACGTCAATAATCAAGTACTGAATAAACTAATTTATCTTATTATTATTATTATTATTAACTAAATTGACTGAACTTTAGTCCTGGTAATTCGTACAACCATGGTTAGAAAAGCATTGATCAAGCATAAAAAAAAAAAGCATAGATCAGACATGCTCCATATTTAAAATAAAAAGCATAGCCATGCATCCTAAAGTTTAGCTTGGGATATGTGCAGGCCTAGCTTCACAGTATAATTCCTAGCTAGTGTGCCCCACCCAACGGGATATAACACCAAAAATAACGTAAACATTTGCAGATATATTTCCCGTTTTAGAAAAAAGAAGTGGGGATTAAGTTTTAAACAAAAGGGAATTAATTGGAAACATATGTAAAACATTCTAGATTTTTATCTGTATAATGTGCTGGAATTAAGTTTTAAATAATATTATTTTCATACAACATATATTAATTTAAAAATATAAAATATGCGTACAATTTTACGAATAATAAAATAATGGTAAAATCCTCAAATTAAAGAGGATTATAATATTATTCTTCAGAGGTTTAGAAGAAAGAAGGAGAGAGACTGTGAGTTCAACTTACTTCTAACAAAAATAAACAATTAACAATTATGGATAAAAAAAATATTTAAAACCTTAAATATACCTGGACTAAAAAAAAATTAAAAATAGGTTTTAATTTAACTTTTAAATTAATTATTATCAAAATCCACGAACTTATGGTATACAATAAGTTAAGGTATCAGTAGATATATGTTATTTTTCTTGACACGTATAGAAATTAAACATTTTTTTTGTCGATATAATAACCAAATGACAATGCTTGATCCTATAAAAGTTATACGCATATTTAGTACTTGACTGTGTCTTGAATAAGAGGAGATGAAAAAAAAGGTACATCGAGGAAATAAAATAATTACGATGATATGATAATATAGAGGATGATATCAAACACATGTAAAATTGTATGAGGATTATATGCATAATGTTCAAACTTTTAATAATTGATTTCATAAAAAAATAATAATATGAAGTTAATTATTATCGCCAGAGTGAAAGATGCTATGTGACAATGGTGAATAATTTATAAAAGGATCTGACACTACAAAAATATTTAACAGAAAGTTTAAACATGTTTTGTATTTTTAAATATTCTGTTTTTAGTAATTTTTTTATTTATTTAATATTCGTCCCCACTTTTTTTTTCCTCGTTGTAACAATAATAGAAACAAAAGTAACTATACTATGAGAAAGTAAAAAGTAGACTAAGAAAAAACACCATATTCGCGACTAAGAGGATTTTACAAGGCATAAAAGAAAAACTAGTATATTTGCATAGACGTAAACATTACTTAACGTGCTGATTTCAAAAGGCAAACGTTACTTAAAGTGCTTATAGAAAATGCTTTTGGTATATGAAAAGAATAATATTATTAAATTACTTTACTTAGTTATATAAAAGATTGATCTAAAAAAAATGAATTTTTTTTTTGAAACTCTACGTATAAAAATATCATACGTATCAATTAGATAATTATATTATTGAATACTTTCAATTTCACTAAATTGTATATGTTTAAGCAAGGTCTAGCCTAATCTACGTAACTACTTGTTCTTTTAGTCTTCTATTTTTTTTTTTTATCGCTAGAATCTTACTTAAGTAATAAATACATGTAAAAGATACTTTAATACTCAAATTAAGTCAGTTTATTATCGATATTTATAAGAATCGATGATAGCGACCATGTTAGATAAGTTCTAATTACTCAAATGCTTGTTGTCAATGCGATAATAATACATACGTTAGTTAGTTGAAAAAATTGTTAAACATACTTTAAATCTAGTAAAATTATGTTTAAAAAATTTTCATATTTTGACAATCGTACCCAAACATTTGTGTAAAGTTATCATATTTCATATTAAGAAATTAAGAATAAAACACTTAAGCTTAAGCTTAAACTAACAATAAGTAAAATTAAATCTTAAAAATTTGTGTAAAGTAAATGGTGTGTGTGCATATATTCGAGTATAATGGTGGTGTTGCCTGCGTATAGAAGGCATTGAATTCTATTGTGTGAAGAAGTGAATGCAGTTTTTAAGATTATCATCGAAAGCTTTAAAGCGAAGTGTGTGTTGGATGAAGTGAATATTTATTAGTAAATTGATGCGATGCGGCATCATGGTGCCTAAGCTGAGTTGTTGATGAATTGTGCATTGAAACATAGACAAGTAGCAGAGAATGCATGATGTTTTATTTTCAAGATACTAACATTACCTTTAATTTGGTGACCAATAGATGATCAACATCCAAAGACAATAATCAGAATCAAATCCACCCGTAATTCCTCTCTACAACCCTATCATCATCACACATTAACTACTATTATCATTGCATTAATTAATCTTTATATAAAGTAGGTAAAGAATAAAATGAGTCCAGATTCTTTACTGATTTTTAGGTGTTGTCCTCTACTGAGTATTAAGAATATACTGTGTTGGTATTTTAAATTTTTTTAATATATTTTAAAACATTAAAATTAGTGGTAATCAGTGTATTAAAGAGGCACAATAGAAAAACAGCACATTAAAATCCAATAAAAAATCTAAATTTGAATAAAACACGTCAATGTTTTGTTTTTAAACCTATTCCTTATTATATATCGGTAGGACAAAAACACCATGTTTCTTTGTTGCAAACTTCTTACAAATTTCAACTCTTAGTTACTTTTAAATGATCTTAATCATTTGTCTCCCAATTATATTTAGTAGAAATGATATAATCATAAAAAAAAATGAAAAAAGTTGGAAGTTGACATATAACAATCACATGAATTTCTTTTGGAAAAGCTAGCTGCTTTTTGATTCTTTAAAATGATGAAGAGAGTATAATTGCACTTAAAGGTTTAGAAAAAAGTAATATAAGTATAAAATAAACCATGTGTGTAATGTGATTCTCTTTCTCTTTTTCAATTTTCCTAATATATTCTCTTATAAATATATTAACACTTTGCACCATTCTGATTTCACAAAAATGATCATAGCCGCCACCTCCACATATAAAGTGGCCATATAAAATACCTAGTCCAAATAAAATACATAATACTTATTCGGTATATATCTAAGAATCTTTAACACTTCATCAGAAGCTATATATTCTTGCCACATACACTTCCACGTGCTTTCTGTTCCTTCACCAAAACCAGTCAAGCAATCCATTACACAAATTTAAATACCTTTTTTTTTTTCTTTAACACTTCCTCCCTAACTTCATATATTTATCATTTAAGCATTTTTAAACCTTACCACTTTACAATATAAGCATCTAACATACACAAATGTTTGTCAGAAAGAAGAAAATAAATTTAACGTGGTTCAGCGTACAATGTGTATGTTTACGTCTACGATTATACTAGAAAATTTTTTTATTTATGGTGTATCTCAAACTTTACATAAGATTTCTTATATAATAAAATAGATAATCACATCTCACAATTCTGAACGATGTGAGACTAAATCAAACACCATAATACTAATAATATTTACATTGTTGTTTATGTCTAATGATCATATCATAAAATACATTATACTATGAATTAATTATAAATGATACAATATTGTTAACCTTCTTTTTAAGTAGTTATTTAAAAAATTCATATTGAGGATTTGGCTATAGTGTAAATTATATTTAAAATGAATAGAGATTAAATACACATTTCTTTGTATACATAATACACCAAATAGAGATTATTTTGAAAATTTTTTAATATAAAATAATTGAAGTTTTCAGAAATTAAAAATGTAATTAATGTTTTCTCTTTATTACATACCTGCTATTAGTGGTGTAGGCAGGCACAAAGAATCAATACATGAGAGAACAATGGTTTATAGTCGAAACAGAAAATATCTTACTTTTTTATTACATATTTTTAATTCATGTGTATTAATTTTAGACATCTAAAAATATGGAAAGGAGGTGATAACATTATCATGATTATATTAAATTTTAAAAATCATGTAATAAAATAGTAATCCAGAAAATGAAAATGGTTTTGAATAAAAATGTGGTAGGAATTGGTGAGTATATCTATCTGGGTGATGTTAATTAAATAGATGGTAGCAAAGGGAAAACGACGGGTACAGACTGTAATTACATCTTCTTTTTGAAGCATTAGCGGGCACAATAAAAAAAAAATAAAAAATGTAAGATTTAAACACATAAGCTATAAAATAGATAATGACATAAATACTTTAGATGTATCATGTCACTAGCAGTATCTATAAGAAGAAAAAGGGTTGGAGATAGCATTAATTTTAGAAGTAATGAGTCATTTTCCTAATCACCAGTATGAAAGGTTTCCGGTATGTGGTAGCAGATGCAGCAGAAGCAAGTATTGAAGAAAATGGGAAAATTGCAAAAAAGAAATAAAAATTGAGTTTGGTTGAGATGCTTTTTTTCTTCTTCCTGATGCATGATGTGTGATGTAGCCATGCAAATGGTCCCCTCACACAGTGGCCACTTCCTTAGTACGCACCCCAAAACTTATTAATGCATTTCTCATATATTTAGAAAACACTCGCTATCTTCTCTGCAAACTGCATGCTGCTAGTGTTCGCGTGACAATATTCAATTTGCATCACCAGGGACCACTTTTTTCCTCTTTTATTTTCTTTTCATTTTAATATTTTCCTAATATTCCCTTACTTATACATAACAATTATTATAATTCATTTTCACAACACTCTTCTCTCTTAATTCCCCCCCCTCATCTCTGCTATATATAATACTGCTTCTTCCTATCTTCTCCATCCAAACCCTACCCTTCAATTCCCAATCTCTTCTTCCTCATTCCAATAACCATCATGCACCACTACCAGTTGAAGCTGCCAGCATGATCTTAACTTTCCTCACCCAGTTGAAGAGAGATCAGATCATGTGGCAGTTTCACCCAGTAGTTGTTGGCCGCATGAACCCTACTTCTGCTCCTTCTTTATTTTCTCTTCAATTATGTCTTTTCCCTCTACGATTTTCTCTGATTCTTTGTAACCGATTTACAGAACCAAAGTGTGACTAGTTAAGAATGCTTTCTTATCTGTTTTTTTCTCTCATCTGGGTTCTTACTCTCTACCACATATATATATATTTTTTCTTTCCCCTTGTTTTTTTTTTCTTGGATAAAACAACGGACATGATGTATTTTATGATTGTTTTACTTTTCTTCTGCCACTGCGTGAAATTGAATATGCTCCACGGTGTGAAATCTTAATTGTATGATTGTTAGGGTTTTGAGAGACAGGAATTGTTTTTGCGTGGTTCGGTGCAATGCATTCGTAATTTCAGGATCGGATTCGCGCTTCGGTGTCTGAGCCTCCATTTACATTGGAATTGTAGTATACCCCCTTTTTTTATTTTTTGTTAAATTTACCTATTGGATTTTCTTTACTATTAGTGTCTTTGTTTATTTCCTTGGTGGTGGTGGTGGCAGTGAAATTCTGTATTTAGGGTTCATGTTGATGGTTTTTGTACTTTCTGAATTTCCAAAGATACTCTGAACTCCTTTAACAACCTAGATTTCTTTTCTTTTATCTTCTCTTCTTTTAAAGATGGTCAATTAGTTAACTAGAGAGAAGTTGAGAGAGAAGAAAAGTGATGTAGTGATTTTTCCCCATGACATTTTGGGATTAACATATGTGGGTGTTGAATAAACATTGATGCATATATTTGTAATTAATACATATGGCTCACAGTACAGGTGAGTTACTTAGGCCGATTCATATTGCTTGATGTGTGAGAAATTGCTCAAGTGAGACAAAAAAACTATTCCATTGCTGAAGAAGTCATGGTAGATTCTCAAATATCTCAATGTACTTTCCTCATCTTGCTAGGATCTGAGTACAGCCTTTTGGCATAGGTTTTTGAATTTGGATCTTTACTACGTGATGAAACAATCATGTGCTTTGCATCCCAAAGAAAAGAAAATCCTGCAAGTGAGTATGAGATAAGGAAAAACTAGTAATATATAATAAACTTTAATATTTCTTCAACTGTTTACAATCATCTGGTGCATTGAAAATTGATCCTCCTTGGAAAAATCTCGTACGGACAATCACTTGATTTCGTTATAAACACCATGATCTGCAAGGTTTCTGACAAGAAATGTATGTGAGCACATGAAGTCATGAACCACCATGTCCCCATTATATAATATCATCTGGTTGTGTAATATTTGTACATGTTTGCAGTTTCTTTCCCTCTCTTCTTTATCTTCTTTGTCCATTTTGGTTCTCACGGGGTTTTCTTTGGATCTGAAGCTTCCTCTTTTTTTTCCTTCTTTTATTTCTCTTTCGGTAAGATTCCACATAGCTTTCAATCTGCTACCAGTACTCAAATGACATGTAATAGGTCAGTGATTTGATTCTCTCAATTCTTTCCGTATGTCTTTTATATGTCAGTTATTGTTACCACAGATGCCAGCTTTAATCTCTATATTAACTGCTACTTCACTCATGCATTACTGTTAGACAGACAAATGTGTTCATAATCAATGAGAAAATAAAACCTATTAATATAATCAACATAATTATCACACTGTACAGTCACAAACTCTTGATTCAACCAAAAAATGCAAAACATGTTATTAGCTGTGAAGAACTATTTAACGGGTGATTTCTGAGCAATTTACTTAGAAAAGTTTAAGTTAAGTTGTTATGGGATCCCTTAAATGCTTGATCATTAAGAATAGCTCACAGTCACTGTGTGTGTCTGTGTTTGCACTCTCAAAAACTATGTATTTGTGTTAATTGCAAGTACAATTTGAACTCACAGGTTGTTGTGTAAATTGCGATTATGTTGAGCATATACTGGTTTCTCTAAGTTGTAATTTGAAGAGTTCTGAATGGGATCGTATATATTCTTTAGGAAAAAAATACTGATATACCAGTTACCACATTCATTTCCTTTATTGTGAGATGTTGAAGTCGCAGGTTATATACAATGTTCTACAGTGCAGATATGCCTCATTTTATTTGGCTTAAATTAATAAGCAGATCATGATTCAAATTTAATTAGTTGGTTTCTTTGAATTTAAATACTGAATGAAATCTATAGACACTGAAAACAAAAACCACATCAAAACAAAAGCTTTTCTGCGAATTATATAAATACAATTATGATCGATATCAGAAATTCGGAATGTCACGTGATGCTAAAATTGTCTTCATTTCTTTTGGTCCCCATTCATAAAAAGATTCAAGTCTGTGCTTCTTTATTGTTGAACGGCTATAGTTTTTTCCCTCTATTAACCACCTTCTCTCATATTGAGGTTTTGTTAATTAATTACCTGAAATAGCTGAAACCTTTCCACTCTTTTACTGCTAAGAATTGTTAACAATTCCTAAAATTAAAAAAATTAAATAAAAGATAGAGATTAATTATGGTGGTTCAGAGCGAGGAAGTCTTATAATTAACAAATTTTCATTACACTTCTTACCACTTATTTTTTGTCTTTATACCTTATTCTTTCACATCACTCATCATTTCACATTCTCTCTTCTCTTCCTTTCTCTTTTTTATTTGTAAAAATAAGTGTACGACTATATTTTTACGTTTGATTTGATTCAAAATTTACGTATATAACCCTACTTTTGTCATTAGCTTCCTAACAAATTTAAATTCTGACAAAATTTTGGAATGTGTGCAGGCTAGAGGTTATGCCTAATTATTTCAATATATATATATCATCATCATCACCAATTCATGATGTTAATAATAGAAAATTTTACAAAAAATATAAAATCAGATTAGGTTTTCAACAGTATTTTCATTAAGTTTAGTTTGATTTTTTTTTTCTGTTATATCTGTTTTCTAGTTGATGATTTGTTGTGTTTGATATTTAAAAAAAACTTACCGTTGTTAAAATAAAGACGGCATGAGTCCCATATAAATCACATTGTATGAGGTGGGTATTATGAATTCACCATGACCATAACCATCCCTCATAACTCATTTTAATTTGTCATATACTTCAATAAGAAGAATCATATGGATACTAAATTACAAATTTCACTTAATGATAAAGATTAAACACTGCCAATTTTCTGAAAAAATAATAGGAACTACCTTACCGAGGTCCTAAATTATAATTATTATATGCTATTTAAAAAAAACTAAAAATATTGAAAAATGGTGTATAATAACGATGATTATAATGATAAATAATTTTTATATTATAATTGTAAAAGTATTCTCTTATCGTGCTTTCCCCCCCTTCAAATATCATTTTTAATAAACTTTAGGTTTTCATATTGAAGTTCCTTTTCTTTTGTCCTAAATATAAGTATTTGTTGTAATCTCAAATGTTATTTCAATTTTATCCAAACTTTTTTATTTATTTTAATTACACATATTTTTCTCACACTTTTAAATATTTTTGCTAAGATTTTACTTTATATTAAAAAAATACCCGTACAGAAAACAAGATATACTTGCTTGATGTTAAGTCGCAAGTTGTGTTACTTGTATGGATGAGGGGAACGTGTATTGATTATTTAATAAGCTTAAGAAACAGAGGCTAAGTTGACATAATACTGCAAATAGGAAATATTCCATTAAAACTATTACTATTATTATTATTATATAAATTAAGCATATGCCAAATGGGTCCCAAGGGATAAAATATGAAAGAAAAATTCATAAAAAGTTCCCCTACTTTTGGAACTTTAATTTTTTTACTAAAATTCCATCAGGAAACCAACCATATATAATTTATTTATTTATTTTTCTTTACTTATATACCAGCCATTGAGAATCAGAATTTACTAAACAATGGGAAGACTCAAATACAGTTTCATTATTTTAAAGGCCTACCGCTCGATTCTCAACAGTTTGATCCCTATTAAGTGGAGTTGCCCGCCAAACAATCATTTTTACAAACTTTAACCTAAAAACAAAATGAGATAAAAAAAAATACCAAACAGTTTTGGTTGGTGACATGTAATATGATGACGAGAAAAAAAAAAAAAAGAAATAAAAAATATCTATAACAATATATAAAAAAGATTTATTTTGTGTTCACAATTCAAAATACTAAACAGTTTTGGCTGGTGATATGTAATATGATGACGAGAGAAAAAAAATATAAAAGAAATGAGAAATATCTATAACAATATATAAACAAGATTCTTTTCTTTGTGTCTATATTTTAAAATATTAAACAGTTTTGGATAGTGATATATAATATGATAAAAAAATATAAAAGAAATGAGAAATATTGAGAATAATGTGTTTGCACTATGTGGTTTAGAAAAAAAAAAAAAGAACTCCTAAGCATTATCCTTATATATATAATATCATCCGTACCTAAAATAAAGCATCCACTATATATATAGCTACACCTTTTTTATACTTTGATTATAACTATCATGTTCATTCATGTGAACATGTGATAAATAACCACATGGGTGGATGAAGCATAAACCAATTTACCTACTCATATAAAACTTTTATTTTATGTTAGATGTAAATTTGGAGTGTGTTTAGTTTAAGTTAGAATGTGTATCTGAAGTATACCTAGGCATAATTGGATAACTATAAGGCTAAAACTGCCTAGATATAGTCCCACAAATAGAAATAGTATATGGGTAATGGGTTAAACAAGATCACATAACGGTCTGGGCCGCCTACTATAGATTGTCATATTGAATATAGGGTCGTTAACTCTGGATTTAAACCTGCCACAGACACTTATAACTTGGGCTTAGCTTAGGCCCATATGAAATTTAGGTACTAGTCCAAAATGACTCGAAGAAGGCCCAGCCCACAAGAAGGGACATACACATTTAATGATTCTATAAATATGAGTGGACCCCAACAATTAAAGGTACACTTTCATTAATTTCCTAATATGATATTTGACTTTTGATAGCCTTTTTGTTGACTTGATTGTCGAAGCCCTTTTTGCAGATAACAGGATCCAGACCACTTATGTTAGAGATGATATGTAAAGTCAAGAAGGAACCAACTTGAGAAGTCAAAAATTGAAATAAAGCATTTTTTATGGTCCCAATATCTTTTATTTATTTTCACGGTGTCATTAAATAAATTAATTCAAAATTTTGTTTGATAAGTCCTTGTCACATGACTTTTTAGTATGATTTATATGTTTTTATCGTATGAAACAGTTTATTTGGTCAACGAATTGTGATTATAAAATGTGTCTTTTGAAGTAATTATGATAAATAGTGAAAATAATACAATTGTTCTCATTTTCTTTTCAATTTTTCTTTTCCTTTTAAATATACCATAACTTAGATTTAATCACAATTTTGATTGAATTTAAATTTAAAATTTTGATATATTATGTATATAGAGGATTTTTCACTGTCGATCAACGGTAATTGTTATTTTTAACTAAATCTAATTTAAGTTAGTTTCTAAACTTTAACATGCCATTTTGTATGAATTTTAAAATTTAAAGATATTCTAGAAAAGAAAAAACTTAACAAAATGCACTCTAACTTTGACGAGTATGTACTTGTCTTGTCTCCCTGACAAGACGTTTTGCAGGTGCTAATCCAAAAATCATGATTATTGAAAATAATAACCAAAAGTTATAAATAACTAAATTTTGTTTGATTAATAAAAATATTTATATTAAATTTTAAAATAGAATGGTAGCGTTTATTTTTATTAAAATCATTAATTTATTATTATATTAAATTATTTAATAAAAAAATTATTGGAGTTAGATTCTTTCCTTTTTCTTCGGAAGAATGTGACAAAGAGAATGTAGATCAGAAATAATTTTTGCAAAACATTAGTTTTAGAAATATTAGTTTTCAAGATATAAGTCAAACACGAGACACGTCATAATTCTAGATTTCTGTAAAAGTAAATTTTTTTCTTCTTACTAAGGCCTCTTATGGTAATTTCTTTAATAGAAGCAATAAACATAAAGATTTGAAATTTTATTTATTTATTTTATTTTACATGCGTCTCTTTGTATTTCTTTGTATTTTTATACAAGTTATTATTATAATAAAAACATTGATTTCTACAACATATAAAAAACGTGAAAAAAAAAATGTTTAGTTAAATAAATTTGGAAAAATTTCCTAGAAGTAAAAAATCATCAGTGAAGTATTTACATAAAAATGTGTGAGGGCACACACATTAACTTCCTGAACTTTATGGTGACAGTAATTAATGATTAAAATTTGTAGTTGTATAACATTGAAATTTTGCCATAATGATGTGTACTAATGAGATTTTGACCATAACCTTGTCTCCACAAGTTTAATACTGAATTGAATTTAGCAAATTTTCTTTTAAGGTATTGAAATCCTTTCTTGTATAAGAAAAGACTAAATATATACGTTTGTTCATGTCTCCCTTGTTCAAGTAGAGAATATTCTTTTAGTTCAAATAAAGTTCATTTTTCAATAATAGAAGAGAAGAAAGAAAGTTAGCATCATTACTATAATTACTGTAAGAGTTGCAATAAGGAGTTTTTTCATCATCACAGGAACAACTTCAAATTTGAGCACCAAATCCACAAACTTCAAATTGGTAATTCGTAGTTTGCAATGTCAGTTATTCTATTCATTTTTCACTAATTTATCTAATTCATTTTGTAATGTTATTGATAAGTAACAAATGATCACGTCAGATAAAATTGACACTATTTACATCAAATGTCCATGAAAAAAAAATCAATTTAGTTAGTAAATATTTATTGGATAAAATGCGTTTTGTTTTCTTCGCAATATTTACAAAATATTAAATATATTTTAAACTAAATTATTTTTGTCGATCTAAAATGTCAATTTTTTTTTAAATTTCTATAAAATTTGAACATATTTTAAAATCTTTGTTAGTAAGAACTAAAAAAAAGAAAAAACTTACATAAATAGCATAATATTAGTTATATATCTAACCAACATCGCTTTTGATAGGAAAATTTGTGTTAAAGATCCAATAACATATTTTATCCTGATAACCACAATACCTCTTTTAAAATTTCATATACCAGTTCGAAATGAAAATAGATCAGAAACTAAAGTTTAATTTTATTTTTCAAAATTTTTCCCAGATATTACTTGTTAATTAGCTCAATTTTGTGTACTTATTTGGAAGTAATTTATACCCTTTTTATGATCATAAAAGAGTTATTGGTCATGGTTCTATCTCACATTCAGTAATTTTTCCGTATTAAATTTCTCTCATTGATTTTGTACTTTGTATTTGTACAATATATTCCGCTATTTTTACTCTTTGCATATTATTGTAAATTAGAGATTGTGTTTATAGAGTGGTTCTGCAATGTCATCAACAAAATATATGCTTAAATAACTCTTCTGTAAATACTTTCAAATTTGGTTTTAATCTCTAAAATTGTTTGTTAGGTTTACATCATTATTATTTTAAAAGTGATTTTTTTTGTTGATGTTCTTAAGTGACTTTTCTAAAATGAAAGGTAACAGTAATAGCCCAATGTGCACGCAGAGATAAAGTAGGAAATTCCTGCTCTTGAAGATCTATGTAAAAGGCCTTATGGCAAAATTTTCTTCAAAGATTGACAGAATTTTTTTACAATGGCAAATTTGACACCTATAAAACCTAAAAATACTTGTAGGAATTCATTCTAAACTAATCCTCAAGAACTGTAATCATGGATCTATCGATGGAAACCTACACGACTAATGTACAAAGTAGTAATTTCTTTCCATGAATTTTTTTCAGTCACCTACCATGTTGATGCCTCCCTATACCCTTCTACCAAGGCCAAGCCACTAAACACTCTAACAGTAAAACATCACTCTCTTCACATTTTCTTTCAGATCTGGCAATGGCTTCACACTATAATCTCCAGCAGCTCGTGTTCCTTTGGAAGCATGACCATTACCCTCACCTGTAGAACCATTCTCTTGCATATCTGGTTCCATGTAGAAACGGGCTCGAAAGGCTGCTAAATGCGCATAATATGCTGGGGGAACTGCACAACGACGATTCCACCCAATTCAGTTCTAATCTATTCATGTCTTAAGGCTAGTAACTGGACAAAAAAAAAGTGAAAAATTTCATAGTAATTGAAATATGGACTTACCAACAGATACTGAGCGTGTACACCTTGCATATGTATAACAAAGATTGTTTGTCAAAGACTGAATTCCATCTGCTGTGAAGTTGTTTTCATCCCACAGAACATGATAATGAGCTGGCCGACTAGTACCCTGAATGTGTTATAGCACAAACACAAGCTTAGATTTTTCCAAGATTTAGCAAAGAATGTCATGAGATTCATTCTGGGTTAATCTGTTGTCCTCCTGTGTTAAAACTTGTTAATCTTAAGTTGGTTAAATTCTGAATGTTAAAACTTGTTATTGAACTTTATTCTCCCTCTAATTTTGACATTTGTAATCATAAACACTGGAAAAGAAGGTAAAAACCATCTTCTACCTGGATGCCAGCATGACTACAGAGATAAAAATCAAATTCTGTTGGATGGCAGATTTTGGAATCAACAACAGTCCCTGAAAGGCAATTTAAAACAAGAAAATGAGAGGAATGATTCAGAAATGGCATCTCTGTGCAGAAGAGTTTAAGGAATGTGCAATATACCAGGCAATATATTCCCACTCCTGTCAGTGCTGCTTCTGTCCCTGTGGTTGTTTGCGAATAGCCGAGTATGATGTCTTTTTTGCACGACTATGAAAGTTACTGGAGGCTGATAATTTGGTTCTAAGGAAGCACATGCCTACACAGAATCGCTTCTCAGAACTCATTTTTTTTTGTTATAAAAAGAGCATAAGTGCTTGATGATAGAAAGCATGTGATACTGACCTTCCGAATCGCATCCAACTCATAAAGCAAGACTTGGTAAAATTGCCCTTCACTGACACCGTCCCTGTTCAAATGTCAATGTTAATATCCTGGTAACACTTCCATCAAACTTTAATGCTGGTACAAAATTTATGGACTTTTAAAATCTGGACATGCTCAAAAATTGAAAGTCGTGAGCAGAGGGTCTACTTGTACATGTTATTCTACGAGATTAGAACTAAATTTTACTGGAGTGCCCCTGAAATATTGTATAAAAGGTAGACCATTTGGGATGTTTTATGCACTTGATTTGGAAATACCAGAGTTTATGTGGACAGGTGAGGAAAAATTGGCCGTGAGTTCAGAAAACATCTGAAGTCCGTTGAGATAAAATCAGTGTAAAAGTGAAAACAATGAAGCTGGAGAGTGAAAATTACATGTATAAAGGAAAAAACAGGGGGTGGAAGCTTAAAAATATAGGAAACTTACTAACAAATTCTACACATTTCATTGGAACTAAGTTTGTAATGTTCAACGTACCAACTAAATGTCCATCTCACAGAAACTCAATGTTCAATGTAATTCTAATAAAATCAGTGGCAAGTACCAACTAAATGTTTATAACATGCATTATAGATCTTTCGTCATAAATTAAACATAATGACCTGTAAAATATAATTCGTAGCGGCTTTTGTCCTGTTGCCTTTCTAAAGGAAACCAGTAAATCTCTGCACAAAAAAAGGACACGTTAAAATAATAAACTTAGTAATTGCGAATGAGTATGAGAAATTACTCGTGCATAGAGTCTTTCAATAAAAAAAAAGTGATAAACTAAGATTTAACATAATCAAAAACCCATCACACAACAGTCTAGAATGATGTTCAGAATTAAAATATAAAATTAATATTATTAGTACCGGATCATGCCTCCACTGACTGTGCCACGAACAGGGTCGTGCCAAGTTTTGTACAAGTCTTGTATAAGTTCCTGCCGATGAGCTTGAGCGCACACTAAACCAGCGTATTTTGTTACTTCAGGCCAGTCCTGAGATGCTACTACCTACAGCATGAGCAATCATTATCAGTGACTATTGCATTACAATAAAACAAATAAAGATAAAGAGATTAAGATTAGTACAGCTGCAATTGAGGGGCTTGAGTCTTCGCCGTTTTCAGGGTGGGTTACATCTGCTCCGAAAATTATGGTTGGTATGTCACTGACCAATGGTATTCTGCAGCTCACAGCATCAAGAAGTACAGTATTTCTACCGCCCATCTGCACCGGGAGGAGGGTAAGTGGCCACTATTTATTTTTTGAATGCATTGATGAGAAGTAACAGCAACGTTAACATGAATACCCAAAAAATAAGGATCATAATTTCTGCAACATAACCAAGCCTAGAATTTGGCTAACAATTTCTAACTAGTGTCTATTTTATTTATTAAAAAGCATGAGGTTATCAAAGCAATTTTGAAGGAAAAACCAGATGGGAAATTGCCTAATAATTAATAGAAAATTGAAGGAGACTTTAAAGTTGAAACAATGGCTTAGTCAGGACAGGTAGTTTTGTGATTAAGAAGTAAACAAACCTTCACATTGATCTTCAGAGACACATTAGCTAAGTACTGTTTAGTGATTTTGAAGACATGCTTTGTCAGACAGCATTGTGAAATTAGCCCAAGGTCAGTTTCACAAATTCGCTTTAGATCACCTGAAAACAAAAAACATTTGAATGAATACTCTGCATTATCACTTGGAACATCTTGTGTATTATGCCAACTCAAGCAAGTAGCACTCTGTGATTGATACCATACAACAATCATAGAGGTATCATCAATTTGAATGGCTTACCGTAAAGCGACCCATTATTGTCTGGCAATATTGCTAACAATAGCTCCAATTCCTTTCCTTTAGTTTTGCTCGCAGAAACATGGTAGACATGTTTCAAAGCTTTCTCTACCTGTTCAGGCTTGGCATTGTATATGGGGATAACAGGCTCTGGATTAAATTCCTAAAAGAAAAAGATATGTTACAGAATATCAGTATATTTCTTCCTATCAAACATAGACAAAATGATAATAAAATAGATTGAGGATTACCATGCCAGATACTTGACACATTTGAGCAAGCTCATTACAAAAAGTGCGAGCAACACTATCTTGCACACTCCGTGAAAAATTTATGCATGCCCACCGGCTAACAGTCATTCCATTAATCATTTTCTGTCAATTCAAGATTTAAGAGACACATATCAATACTCTGAGCTATCACAAGTTGTTGGCCTAAACAAGAATACCAGATATGTTGGAATACATGAAATAAACCAAAGCTATATCAACATAAAATTAAACCAGAGAATTGGTCAAAAACAGCTATAAAACAGCTGAGGAACAGAGGAACGTAATGCCAATATACATTACCTTGTTCATCATATTCCATTGACCAACTTGGGGTAAACAGTTCTTTTCTTTCCCACTTTCGTGATATTTAAGCTGAAATCAAAAGTACTTTAAATCAATGAATAGTAGGGAAAAGGTCAATTAAATTTTCAGAAAATCTGATAAACCAGATCTATAGAAGGGAAAGTACATTACCCAAGGGGCTGGAAGAATTCTTGCTTCAACAGAAGCCAGCTTTTCACTGATTTTAATTCCAAATTCTTTTGCATACGGATCTTGATCATAAGCATTATGTTGAATGGTCTGCTTGTATGCCCCCCACATAAAAATAAAATACACAAATCGTTACTATTTATGAAGGTCCAACATTATCATGTACTTAAGAGAAAAATACATGTGTGTGTGTAAAAAACTAGTTAAATGTATTTATCCTTCATATAATCTAAGGTTTCATTCGTCACATCACATACAAACACAAATTACAAAATTGTCATAAAAACCATGAAGAATAGAAATTTGCTGAGTACTTTTAGAACTAATAATGAAGACATGTTTAAATGATTGTTTTGCAATTAAATAGACTAATTTTTAAAAATAGGCATGGGTGGGAAGTGGCTTTTTTGTGAAAGTTAACATTAAATGAAAGGTTGGATTGTTGTAGTGAAGCTTCCAAATTAAATACCCGTAAAATGTCATTTTCACGATCACGAGGCCTCTGGCAAGTAACTTTCAATAGAGCAGTAATTTGCTTCTCGTTCAATCTTTTTGTATAGCGTTGCCCCTCAACAATTTTGCAAGCCTAGGGAAGCAGAAGCATATAACATTAAACATTGTGAGCATGTTGAGTGAATAATTCAATTACCAGGAACTTTTCCTACCTCCATAGGCAAATAGTTGGCCTTCTTCTGGTTTCCCACTTGGAGGCATGGAAGGTGAGTATATTGAATAGTGAAGCCATACATCTCTTGGAAGTATTCAACTACTGATTTCATAGTTGAGTTCTCATCAACAGGAAACCTAAAAAATACATCATTATTTAGTGAACTAACGGAAAATCACTACAACTTCTACGAATGCTAATAGAAAGAGACCGGGAAGAAAAAAAACTTACACAAGTTCTCTTGTTGGTTGAGAAGTCAACCCTGAAACACGATATTTTCTTCTCACACTCCCTCTATGTGTTACTTCAACTTTTACTCCTCTAAGGGCTTTCTTAATCTGTTAGACGTTAAAAAGAAGCTCCTTAAATTGATCAATAATGACTGAATAACATATGAACTTAGCATCCTCTGTCACAGTATTAATTACCTTAATGCGATCAGCATCTGACAATGGCCTTGACATCACATCTTTCCCTAATAGCTGCCCAACAAATTCCACTACTGGAAGTGGCTCAATAAATGCAGCAGATGCCATATCTACGAAATGCAGGAACACAATTAAGAGAAAAATTAAATTTATCAACTTATTTTATTTGAGCAAACGTTTTTTATTTTCATTTTAAGTTTGTACCTCAAAGTACAAAAATTACACTTTATTTTTATTTTATTTTCTGTTTTCAAAGACGTGTACGAAAGAGAAAACAATTTTTCAAGCAAACAAGCCCTAAATTTTACTGTGATTAGTACTTGTATAATTAATATTTAATCAATATAAGCAATGTACCAATATTGAGGGAGAGTCCCATCTGAGTAGGCCTTATGCTCTGGTAAAATCCACACCATGACTCTAATCCCTCTCCAAGCCGTTGCGGTGTTCTAATATCAGGTGAAAAGAAGGACCTTCCAATTGGGCAATACCTTCAGAAAATGCAGTCATGGTAAGATAAACATGATTTAAGCTTCACTTACTCATTAAGTATATAATTTCTTGAATTTTTAAAGTTTATTATAGTACCTCTTAGTTGCCAGCTCTCTTAGTACAATGTCTAGGATTTGAAGTGCCTCTTGGGGTGCATCAGCACGCTTACCAGCTAGGAACTGGCCCAAGTGATGCAAGTTTGCCCGAGCAACAAATTTGATCACCACCCTGTACTCTCTTTCCCTTCTGAAAAATGGCCAAGGTGTCAGTTGAAATTGAACCTACCCAAACACAAACACTTTTCGGTTTTTTCTGGTTACAGTACAAAAGGGGTGGTTGTGTTTGTTTGTGTGAGTTGATAAGGGAGAGAGAAGAAAAGAAAAATATTGAAAGTGATTATGAGCAATAAATCCTTACTTGGGGCCATTGACTCCTTCTTCTTCATCTACAAGCTTAATCTTAAACTCTCTCCAAGCAAAGGGAAGCTGCCCTGCAGTGTACAGACTTTTTCTGCCATCATATGCTGGAAGTCTCATCCCCAAGTCAGACTCTTTATAGAGCCTCACTAGTTCTGCTATGATAGACCTGTTTACTGTTTTAGAAGACACTTCTGGGGTAATAGCAACCTTCAAAATAAAGGCAAACATAATGACATTAAATTAAAGCAAAAAAGTATAATAATAATAATAATAATAATAATAATAATAATAATAATAATAATAATAATAGGGAACAAAAGCCTCAAAGGAAAATTTAAAGTCTCATTAATAACACTACAAGAAAAGGACTGCAAAAGCAGAACCCCTATAAGAGGAAAATCACAGGATGAACTTAAATGCATGCTGCCATAGAGGGCCCAATAGTTGTGCACTCAGAACATCCAATTTAATTGCCATATCAGTATAGTGATACATGTATACCAAGGAAAGGATCTTACATCATATTGGTTCAAGTCCTTGTCTGGTAACTCTGCAAAGAAGTGGTTAGCCTTCACAATGCATTTTGTCCCAACTTGTCCATATCCAGGCCTACGAGCAAAGCTCAAAGACTTGCTTGAAGTGGGAAAACCCATATCAGAGATGAAATCATTTTCAACATTCCCATTTGCACTACTTGTAAGTGTTGCAGTGCATGGTCTGCATCTAGGCCTCATCATAACATCTCCTTGATCGGGTTTTCTGCCACCTCTCCCCCTTCTTCTTCCCTTGTTCTTTGAATGAGGCAAAGCTTGGCCATCGATTTCAAGTGGCGGTGGACCTTTGCCATTTTGAGCAGCTTTGGTTGTCTTCTTGGCTGGATTCATAGGATTCTGCAAATGGGGTTTGATCACAAGGTGTTGCTCCGAGCTTTCTTTCATCTGCCTCACTGGCATGTTGGCCTGGTTGATGGGTACTTACTCTCACCAGAATATGTACAAACAACAATAGTACAACAAACTTGTCGAAGGTGACAAGCTTCACAGTAAACCAATTTCACACTCTTTTAGCTTTTGCTTGTCATGTCTGCCAAACAGTACCAATTGCTTCAGATAAGAATGCATATACAAAGATGGAAAATGTAATTATTACGTTGGTATAATCAGCAGTAATTACTGTGCATTACCGAGAATGGCTTGATTTGATGTATATAATCAGAGGAAGAAAATTAGTAAGGGTGAAACTGAAAACTGGCATTGTATTGTGTCATTGTATAGCAATACAAGCATTACCATTCTTTTGCAAAACTGAAAATTGATTTTTTCACCCTTACTTCCCAAGCAAATCCAAAAGTGGTCATGGTAGTAGAAACATACAACTATACAGGGCCACATAGCAAAATAAGGCAAAGAAAAGTAAATTTGGACAGCAACATCTTCTCGCCTTTGCTTAAAGTTGAAAAGGCCAGAAGACAAGGAAATCTCAGTGCTAATTAGTAGCATAGAACACGAAATATCACAAAGAGCAAAAGACAAAAGAAAAATAAGCACGATCGTTCAGTAAGTAGAGCCAATGACAACTATCTATGAGCAAGGAATAGAAGAGTCAATAATAAAATGTGATTAGACATGTGAGAAACTCGGAAAATGGAAATAACCAGAAGACAAAACCAGTTCTTACAGACTTGTCCCCTGCCGAAAACTGAAAATTACCAAGACGACGCACATGTGCAGACACGCAACCATACTTTCTTAAAAAAAGACAACATTACAATGCATGGATTGTGAAGACAAAGCTGAAACCTTCACTACACAGGACTACCATGAAATTGAGAAAAAGGAACAGAAACCACCGGCACAAAAACAAAATCACTGTCAAATATTTTCACCAAGAAAATAGATAGAGAGAATGCTGGTAGGGCTTGCTTTAGAGCAAAATGTTTTTCCATTAAAAGGCTTGAAGTTAAACAAACTCAAAAGAAAACTGAAACCCACCAAGCAGAAGTGACAATGAGCATGAAAATGAATAAAAGGACGAAACTTGAACTCACCCTGGTTCAGCAGAAGGGGTTGTGAAACATGGGTGGTAAGGTATGCGTGAAGGGAAGGAAGGAAGGGTAGAAACAGTAGAAGGGTGTGTTGGTAGAAGAAGCAGGAGATTCAGAACTTTGAAAGAGAAGAAAAAGGAAAGGGAAGGTGGGTAAGAAGTAGCGTTGATGATGATTATGATGATCTTATACACGCATGCAAAGCGCTTTTTGTTCTTTCTTTATCACGTGTAAAAGGCTTTCCCTGCCTCTTTGCTTTTAATTCTCTCTCTCCTATCAGTTTCCGCAGCCTCGGGTGGCACCATGCTCATACTCTATCATATCAGTATTTTTTCAATAAATAATTAATTACGTCTGTTAATTAATTTTGAAATTCATAATTATGAAAGAGTTGTCTTTGCAGTTTCAAATTTATTTATTTTTCACATATTAATAACAATAATAAATATGTCATTTATTAAAATGACTTTATTGAAATAATTCATTATCTTAATAAATACTCCATAGGTTTTTTCTTAATTATAGGTTTTTAATTCAAATTTTAATTTTCATTTTATTTATTATTTTTTACCAACTATGAATTCAGATTTTCAACTTATGTATTTGATGTCGTTGTTATGTGTCTTCAAGATATACCACTTCTCTGATATATGGATGATATTTTTAATATATTTTAAAATATTGAAAATTTGAACACAGTAGAACAATAACAAAATTTAAAAAGAAATATAAATTGAGTAATTATATCTTCATTCTTTAAAAATCAAAGAAAAATAATAAAATACTCTTTATATGACAAAGTTATTTTTGTAGAGAAATATTTTAGTCATTATATTTATTTGAATAGAAAAAAATATTATAAATATAGAAGATAAGTTATTTTTATGGAAAGAATGACATTTTATTATAAAAAGAAAAAATATACTATTTTGAATGATTTAAAAAATAAAAAGATCGACAAAATACTTTTACTGGATTGTATATTCAACGACGCTCACTGGAAACTAAAATAAGTTTTTTTTTTTATTTGTTAAAAATATAAACATATATCCTTAGTAAATATAAATATTTGGTATAATTTATTTGAAAGGAATTATAACTAAATATTATTTTTATTAAAAATTATTAAAGTTGGTCGAGTTAAGAAAAAAAAAAGTAACATTTTTATATCAGTCGAGTTGAAAAATATTGTTTAAGTGATAAAATCTGAAGTAAGTTGTATTTTAAAATTTCACATTTTTACCAAACTAAAAATTAATTTATATTTTACACTTGAAAACCAAACGCACTTTTAGTTTATTTGTATAAAAGAAATGACAAAAGAATTGATAAACGTAAAACAAAAGAATAAAAAAGAAAAATATATATATATAAGTAGAGGGGTGGGGTCCATAAGAGTAAGCGAGGATTATAGAAGCGAAGAAGAAGAAGAAGAAGGAGAATTTGAAGTTGCAGTGGTGTTTCTTTCTTTGTTTATTTTTATTTTGGGTTCTCAAAATTATGGTTGTGAAGGTTTTCTCTACTTCCAATGTGGTTGTTTGTGACAAACCAAAACTCATTTTCAGTTTGCTTGGCTTTGTAACGGTCCATTCAATGGTTTGGGTGAATGGGACCCACATTGTGTTGGGTGCTGTTGTGGGGCTGGTCTGATTCAGTACTTGAGGGTCTACCACATTTGCTTGTTGACTAGGGAGGGGCCCAAGAGATCTACATTGATCATGACCTTGCCTTCAGATCATGTCATGATTATCATAGTTGGGGTGCCCACAGCGTACGTGGCATCGCCTAGAGCTAATCATTGAAGTGCATGTGTGATGTGTGAAGATGAGACCATGTTTCTCTCATCTTCACCAAAACATGAGAAAACAAGTACCGTTCTCTCATCAACAACCCACTTTCATTACAATTTAGGATGTGTTTATTTTTCTCATTTTCATAAAATTAGTTTCTACTATCACGATTTTCTCTATTTATATCACGGATTCTTAATAATTTGATATTGAGTTTAAAGTAGTTTTTTAATTACTTTATTATAATATTAAGATAATAAATTTAAATCTAACTAATTCCTGCCAAATGAAATAAAGATAATTTCCACTTAATCTTACATTTATTAGATATGAGAACTTCAAAAAATTTTATTTATCATTTATCTTTTGACTCTTATACCCCATCGTTATATGTGATGATTTGAGAAATATTCTATATACACCATATTATTAGTAGTAGGTGGGTGTGTTAAGGATGAAACTTTGCATTCAATCCACTGAGTTGTTGAGATAAAAAAAAAGGTTAATATATTTTATCTAGATGATAAAATAAATTAATATATTTAAAAATTATTATTTTTTATTATGGTGGAAAGAATTATTTTATCTATTATTAAAATTTTATTAAAACAATAAGTGAAATATACATTCAAAAGTTACGAGGACAAAAGAGGTTGAGAATACATGCGTGAGAAGTGATAAAGTGCAAATTTTATCCTCGATATATACATACACAAAGAAATATGTTTATAAATAAAATAATTTCAACTAAAAACAAAGATTTATTGATGTTTTAATGTCATCTCTTGTTTTGTAAGTAAAAATAAATTTTAATTGGATAAAGAACAAAAACAAACTTAAAAATACGCTACAAACATTTATTTCTTTCATTTATTAGAGATTTTATCTGTAAACAATTTTTCTATCTTTAAAATTTCCATGAGATTATGAAATATTTTGAATGTAATTATGATGTCATAAGTAAACACTTAATAATTTGAATAATATAATCATCTTTCGAAATTCAATACTCAAATTTAAAAATTCATTTCATTATTTATAAACTTTATGTACTTGTCAAATTTTTTGAAAATATTATTCACTTAAGGTACATTAATTCATATTGAAGTGTCAACTAAGAATCCAACTTAAATGTAATTCATATTACAATATCAAGTAAAACACTGAAGTGTCAACTAAGAATCCTACTTAAAAAAAAAAAATTATTATGACTAAAATTCATTAAAAAACACACTTCAATTAACACTATTTATTAAACCAAATACTAATATAAATTAACTAAATAATTTTTTTTTTGTGGCCTAAAACAAAAGCTTGTATTACCCTGCCTCCATACATTTACAGAAGTAAACACTGTTGCCACGCATGCAACAGTTATCATATATACATAAGTATCAGTCAGGGATAAAAAATGAAATCTTTAAATATAATACCACTTTTTTTTTCTTTTGGAAAAAAGAGGGTTTTTTCATAGACACGTTATAATCAAACATGATAGGCTAGTTGAATTTTAATAAAGGTTAATATGATTTAGACTTTATTGGCCTGAAAGTGAAATCCAATTATGAATTGGAATCAAGGAAAATATGATTTCGAATATTGACTTGCAAATGAAATCCATTATCAAATTTGTCAAAGATTTAATATGATTTCGACTCTGTTTTTTTACCGAATGTCTCAACTCTCTTGAGGTGAAGCTAGTGATCAAATACTCTTTACAAATAGAATTGGAAAGTTCAGACTATAGATTTTCATATTGTACTTATAACATTTTTTACACTAAAAAAACACCCAAATATGTTTCATTTCATTTTCCAATATCACCTACATTTATTTAAAAATGAAAAACATGATAATGAATATTTTTATTTTTATTTTCATACTTTAACGTTTATGTTCCAATACCTACCTATAACTTTTTGGAGTTGATTGAGTGGAGCAAAACGCATTCTTGCATAGGAGAGATTGCAAATTTGACCCCGCATTCCATGAACGAAAAGACTTTTTCTGTTTTGAAATTTTACAACTTAAAAGTTATTTTTATTAATTTATAGATTAAATATTATTTTTTCCTTAATTTTTAGTTTTTTTCAAATTTTAGTTCAATTTAGTCTTTAATTTTAAAAAATACATAAATTTAACTATTTTAATTAATTTATGTTAAATTTTAAAAATAAATTAATTTTTATTTTTATTAAAAGTTAACAGATAAAAATGTATTTAACCCCTAATTTAAAAACTAATTAATTAAATATTTGTTTATATAATTAGTATATTTTTTTAACTTTAATTTTCTTTTCACGTGTCAAGTCAGTATTGTAACATATGATCAACAGAAGCTCATATTGATGATTAAGACACGTGACAATTAACGAAAATTATACTAAATTGAACAAAATTTATAAAATTTGAAATTAAATTGAATATAAGATATGTAACATTGGCACATGACAATGATATTCACTTGACACATGACAGTGTTAAAATGTTTGACACGTAACATTGACAATACCACATGTCACAATATTGACTTGACGTGTATACAACTTTTTTTTAATTAAAAAAATTTAAAATTTAAAAATAAAATTTAAAAATATTAAAAAAATCGCAAAGTGACACGTGAGCGTCATTATTTACCTTTCATTAATAATTTAAACACCATCACAAAAAGTTTTAAATTGATCACAATTTTAAAAAATTATGACCTTTTTTAATATTTTTAAAAAACATAACTAAATTAAACAAAGTATATAAAATTTGGGAGCAATATATTTAAACCTAAACAATAAAAACTAAACATATATTTCTCGTGTCATTAACTATGTCCTATTATGTACATGTATTTTCATTTACCGAATATGTTTTCTTTTTTATGTATTAATTTTAAATCTACGAGTAAAGAGTCAGAATTACATAAATAATTTGTATCAACTCAACTCAATTTTAAAACGTTAAATTTATATATGCTACTAAATTCTTACATTTACAATCAAAGTAAAACTTAGAGGCATGCTTGAATTTCTAACGCAAATAAGCAAAATGAAGGAATACTTATATATATATATTCATAACACAATTCTTATTAGTAGATAAAATATTGTACAATAATTTTTTTGACCATATTATTATCGTTCTTTTCAGACATTGTCGCTCGAGGATAGTGAGCCAACACCTACAATGTAGGGACCACTCATTACATTCTCACACAATCCAACCTGAACATCAAGTCAAAGAATTCAATGTCTAAAACATATATTTAAGTGCAACAACTTTAGCAGAAGAAGACCCTGCGAAGACTGAGTGAAGACCATTCGGACGTCTTTTTACTTCAGATTACGCTAAATTTTGCTCAATTTTGTTTCAAACTCTTGGTATTTTATAATTTCCAAATTTCATTCATTTTTACTTTTCATATTCATTTAAATGTAATAGTTATTATATATTCATGTGTTCTCACTTATAATAGGTTTAATTTTAGGGGAAAGACAGCAATAGTGAATGTTTTGGTTTGTCTGCAGGCTCACAATGTTCCATGACACATTTTATGCATAAAGTAAATGATCCGAGAATTGTTTTTGTTAGGAGGCATGGGCGTGTTTTGTTCCGGCACGTAGAGAAACAAAACACATGGTAAGAAGGAGTGGGCAAGGTAGTGGTTCCTTTTTTGGGCTTTGGGATTTGTTTTTGTGACAATGGACTAAAATAATGTAAGTGTGTTTGGTTTGTGTTCCTGGTTGTGGACAAGGAAGGGGCATGTTTGAGATTGATGATGCTTCCCAGTGGTGGAGACGTGAGTTCCCAAGCAAGCTAAACAAGGCCAATTCAAGTGCGTGTGGTGGGCCCGTTCTTTCCACACACAACACATCCCAATATTCCACATTTTCCACTGTTGCATTGCACCCTTTTCAATCAAAGGGATATAGTGAGTGAGTGAGTGGTGTCCATTGTGTTGTGCTTACATTATTCATGGATATGATATGACCCACCAACACTATGGCCTTCGACTTTCACATAAACAATGCATCTAGGTTACCTATGTATCAACTTTCCATTTTTAACATTTTCTTCCATCACAACACAACACCTTTCCCGGCAAACCACTACTCATTTACCCCTCCTACACTCGCATCACAACCCATTCTTAGACGTTTCGTTTGGTACGCTAAAACTGTCTGCAACTTAAACCCATCATTTACTTCTAAATCTCATGCTACAAAACTTTATTCAATTATGCCACTTTCATGTCATATCCGTCTAAAATTATCACTAAGGAGTTACAAGACAAAACTCAATGCATGTGTTCTTTTATTCCCATCAACATAAGCTTTAAAAACCAAATCAATATTCCACTCCAAGGTTATAATTTCAATTTTTTTACATATATGAGACAAATTTGTTAAGGTATTACCAAAATAGATAAGTCAAAAAAATATTATTGGTTAAGAGAGAAGTTGTAAGGAGTCATAACGACTTTAACTTCATATGTGTCATGACGACTTCAGTTTATATATTAAAGTCGCATGATCCCTGAGTGTATATTTAAAGTTGAAGTCATCATCTGAATCTCGAACACATTATATCACTAGCGTGTTCCGTATTCAACATGTATTGGACACCGACACTCATACATACTCACACACGTAAAGTGTTTAATTTAAAAGATATTTTTTTGTCTTTGACATGATTTTAACATGATTCTAACACAATTTTAATAACCGCAAATTAAATGATTTTCTAAAAAGTCTATAAATTTGTAAACTTGTCACATAAAGTTAATGTTGTCTCAATTTTTGAAAAATATCTCATATATAACTTATTTTTGAAAGTATTATAAAAATGGCAGTCACATTGAACCAGAAATGTACGAGATATGAAATAAGTGTCGCTTTATGTGAAGTGGATTGAAGCAGTGTGACTAACCAAGAATTTTAAAGAATGAGATGGTATGAAAGTGAGAAGTGATATACACGTGAGGGGAAGGATTATGGTAAAAGGAATATAAAAGAGTATGGTAATAGAATGTCAATGAAATCCTCCAATATGATGAAGCAAGGTTGCCATAAATATTAACACCCACCACGTTAGTTAGTTAATTAATTAATTAATTAATTAGCATTAAATTATTAATGTGGAATGTACCACAAAAAGCATCAGTATTTTAATGTGAAATTGAATAGAGGTGTGTTTGCAAATGCACGCCTGCAATTCCATTCATGATGGGTGTGGATAATCGTTTCTGCTTCTAACCTTTCTGCCTGCACTTTGTAGCTGGGATAATAATTGCAGTAACAGTGTGTGGCCTTTTGCCATTAAAATATGCAAATAATTACTTCTAGCATTTCCTATTTATATATATATATATATATATATATATATATATATATATATATATATATATATATATATATATATATATATATATATCGAAGCATGCCATCGAAACTAGGTACTCCACCTCCTTCTAATTTTTTCTAATTAACATACAGAACTTAAGCATGCTTTCACTGCCTAGGGATAGGTAGGTCTAGGATGTTTTTTTTTTTCATCAACATTTTTAATATGGACAGTGTCATGTCAAATTTTAACATCACGTGATCATATTTTTAAACATTAGGTGGAACATATATTCTTGTTTTCGTGGAAATTAAGAAAAATGGAAGAGAGATCGACCTCAATAAATTACAGTAATTTTCTGAGGTTGAGATTTATTAGGCCACCTTTTTATAATCCATTTTTCTCGTACAGAATTGGCATGTAAAATGTAATTTACATAATTTAAACGGATAAATACGTTTTTGTCCCTTAACTTTCGGTCAATTTTGAAATTAGTCAATTTTGAAATTTTAGATTAATTTAGTCCTTTATCTTTCTAAATACGTGTATTTAGTTATTTTAATCAAATTTTGTTAAATTTATTTGACATTTCAAACGCGTTTTAGGATTATATTTGAGTTGTTTACATTGTTTGATATATTTTTACTTTAATGTTAAGTTGAATACTATTATGAAAAGTGTTTAAAATGTCAAATAAACTTAACAAAATTTGATTAAAATGATTAAATTCACATATTTCGAAATATGAATGACTAAGTTGGTCCAAAGTTTCGAAATAAATTAATTTTAAAATTTACTAAAAATTAAAGAGACTAAAAACGTACTTAACCCTAATTTAAATATGGAAATATTTTAAAAGAATAAAAAAAATCAAATTATGTTCCGGTGCTGAGCATGTCAATTTCAGTGTGATGTATGAAGCAAAGACGAAAGGAAAGACTGTTATGAAAGACTTTTACAGAGTAGGTCATATAAGGTATCAAATAATTTATTTGCCTTTAACTTTATACATAGCTTTGTCACTGGAGAAGTGGATAGACAAAAACAGCAACAAAACAGTTTTTTCTCCTTAAATAATGGATAGAAGCGCAGCCTTGTAAAGAACCTTGTTTCTCCTGGGCGAGAAAGTCTAATGTGACAACGTTAGAATGCTTTTACCAACATCTCAATTTTTTTCAATTTGCTCAATTTGTTGCAGAAAAATGATTCCTGCTTTTTAAGGAGACCCTGGCTTCATAGTCTTTTCCTCAATCAAATTTTGTTTTGTTATCATATAATGTTGTTGAGTGTTGAGGGTTGTGAGTTTTGAGTTGAAGTAAAATGAAGTTAGTATTTGATGTATTTTTATTTAGAGCATGTGTTGGTCCAGAATAGTGAGAATAGTTACACTGATGCCAAGAATATGTGTCTTTTTTTTCTGTTTTGGCAGCAGAAGCAGATGCCATTCCTGCATCTGCATGCCTTCTATCTTTGAACCAAAAACAGCTTATGTCGGTATCAGAAGGCACCAAAAACTTTCATCATTCATTCAAAAGCAAAATGGTCAGAAACCCCAAAACAAGGCCAAGTACTACTTTCACTTTACCTTCCTTTTCATCCTCTTTGTTTAATAATGTTTATTGTTCCTTTCATTATTATCCACAACACAACACAATTCGCAGTGCCCAACAACACTTCACTCACTTTTTTCTTTCTGTGAAACAAAATAGCCAAGGACAATTTTGTCCACAGCTCAGACATACATTTGTTTCTTATGTGTCTTATTTTGGGCCCCACACCAGCCCAAAAAGGTCATGGGCTAATGAATTTCTTCTGCTGGGGCCACGGATTCCGTACACTTGTAATATGGGCTATCCTTCTTAGTATGTTCATGACTAAATGTAGTACTAAAAAACATATGTAGTAAACGTGGAAAAGATAAAATAAATAAATAAGGATAATATTAAAATTTTAATATTATTAATTACCCCACAAAATTTGTTGCTTTTGTTGCAAATGATGTAGTTTGAATTTGACAATGATATTTAAGTGGTAAAATTTAAATGAAAATAGAGAGATTTAGATTGTAAGCATTAAAATATTGAAAACTTGGTGTGTTGTGTGAAAAGTTTGTGGTTGGAAATAATGGAGATGATGTTGATAAAAAGAAAAGAAAAGGAAAAAAAAGATGAAGCAATGGGACTTTATTTGCATTAAAAGTGTGGAAAACTTTTGTAAGTGTTTTAGTTTGCACTTTATACTTTTATTGGAGATGGCAAAAGGTTGTAGATGGTGATGGGACCAATGAGTTGCATAGTTAAAGGTGTGTGAGAGAGAGAGAGTAACATTTAAAACACAACACAGATGATTCTCTAATCTTTTTAAAGAAAAAAGATGATTCTTTATGCTTTACTTTGACTGCAACTGTGCATATAACATGTTCAAGCCAAACATCACCCGTTGAATCAGGAGTTTTGTAGCGTCTATCTTTGAGTTTCGCAAATATTATTACACACTCTTCTTCTCTCTTCTACTCTTCGAATGTCTGTATTTAAGTCCAACTTTATATGTTTTTATTTCGCTGTTTGTTACAAGGTGGAGTTTAAGTTTAGAAATGGATGGTTCATTAACGGTATGATATTGGATAGAGCAAGAAATTTTATTATGATATATATTTTTTTTTTGATATCATATTATAAAGTGAAGTTTATGTCTAACTCAATCTCATAAAATTAACTTATAACATGAAGTTTGCACTCTATTTATATATTATGAAATTATTATATTTTGAGTCAATACGAGACTTTCAACACCGTTTAAATATAAATAATGTTAAGATGAATATAATTAGGTTAAAAAAACTTATATGACTTAATTTTATTTCAAAAGTTTTAGATCAGGTAAAACACTTATTAAAAAAGTTATCTCGTCATAAAAAACAAAAATAATTATTTTAATAAGTTAAATTTGAATAATTAGCCATTAATGCTAAACATAACACGGCTAAATATTGACATTAAAAGTTCATATATTTCAAATCAGTGAGTATGAATTTCTTCATAAATTATACCTTATTGTTATTTTACATTACTTTCTAATATCAATGTTTTTGTGCAACATTAAACTAGTGCACGGAAAAGTCTGCAAAGAAAATAAAGAAAAAATGGGTAACACACCCGTTTATGATGTTAATATAACAAAATACGTCTTTTTTAATGATTTTTTTTAAAGCTGTCATATATTTTATAAATTAGCAATAATAAGAAATGGGTGATAGTGGACCGTACAGGGGTAATTATTGGATGGACTCCAACCGTACGTGTGATTCGAATATAAGAATGGCCCAAATCCAGCAGCATTGGGCAGTTCAACTTAAAGTCGCCAAGTTAATTAGAACCTACATTTAATTATTAAAAAAAATCACAAAATTACAAAGGTTGGGGTATTACACAAACCTTCTTCTTCTTTTTAAGCAATGCAACTTTCTTTCATCTGAAAAGATACTTTTATCCTTTTCATTTATAAAAATTAAATTTGTCAAATTTTTAACAACTTTTTTTCTAGATGTACCTTTGGGTTTTTACTTAGATAAACTTATTTATAAAAAATATCCAAAATAAGAAAAAAAATATGAAACAAAATTATCCATGAGTTAAAAGTATACATAAATTAAAATCTTCTTGAAGGAAGTTATCATGAATTTTTTACACAGATCACCTTATACATCAATTAAATTTACCCCGTAAAAAAGTTTATTGCACTTTTAATCCTTATTATGTTCTTATTCAACCACAATATTTTTCTATCGCAAAATTTGTTTTATGGATCTCATTTAGCGAATTTTCATCTCGAAAGCTCTCATTCACGCCTTTTAGTTTTTGAGCCATTCGACTATTTGTAATGGAAATTGCTATTGTCGAGACAAGATAGGGTAAATGAAAAAAAAAAGGGAAAGGGAGGTACCAAAGTAAAATAAGGAGGTAAAAACAGAAAGTACCTTTTAAGTCAGGGAATTAGGATAGCCCAACTTAATCGCACCCAATTCAATTCAAGTATGTCGGTGAGGCCCAGTTTGAGAAAAGTGGGTGGCTGGTTCCAATGAATGAACCTATTTTTGAACAAAAAACAAATGAATCAAACTGTTGGCACACCAATCTCAAGTCAAAAAAGTGATGAGAAAAAAAGGACTTTATATTGTTTAATACGAGAAAAATGAAAGAGGATTAAAAGAGAAAATAAATTGAAAAGGGAAAAAAAATAATGTCCTTTTTCAATTTAATAAATACAGGAAAATTATATAGTTTTGCCTTTTTCATGGTTTTTGGGTTTCATTTATTTTCTTGTTTGGAGTGCATAAAGTAAACTATATAAGGCCCATTTGTTTTCTTTCGCTCTCGTGTTATTTGAAAATTTGACAAACTCCTTTGTTTTTATAGCACTCCTTTTTCTTTCATGTCTTCTCAACAAAGCTTTGTGGTGTACGTGATCAATAATTTAATCATCATAGCAACTCAATTATTGTTAATTGGGTGAATCCTTTTTGACTGAATTGACGCATGTTATGTGTGGACAAAGAAAGAAAAGAAAATTAGGGGATGCTACTATAATTGTATTTGAACTTCTCTACCTCTCAATTATATTAAAATGCGAAAAGCTTTTCAAATATTAAAAAAAATATTTGTGAGAACAGTATAAGTGTGAGTTAAAATCATGAATAAAATAGATAAAATTAAATATTATATAAAAATAAAAACTCATAACACCATTTTCTTAAAATTTTGATGTCAAATTAGTGTTAAATTCTTATATGTCCAAGAATATTGTGATATATACATAAACCCATAATCTCTCAAATAAGCATAATCCAAAATATAATCCAACAATAACCGCATAATCATAAAATCACAATCTTTCGATAACCATAAACCATATAAAAAATATATACATAAACCCAACAACTTCAAATATCTTATAAAGACAAAAATTCTTAATAGCTTAAAACTTGATTCCTTAGCCACATAAAGAACCTAATTGCAAGCAACTTCAATAAATACAGTTTTGGAAACCAAATACTTAAAAATATAAACTTGTACGTATATAATTTTATTTTTAGTTATTGTGAACCCTAAAATATTTTTCTTCTGAGTGTTTATGTGGGCATATATTTTTTACTTAGTTTTGGGTTTTTGGAAAATAAGATTAGTTTGTGTTGTAAGTTGTAGTAATAGATTCCCCACTCCACTACCTTTTGTTTTACTGATGGACATTGCTTTTACATTAAATATAGCAGAAGTGTGATTAAATTAATTTTGTGATCAGAATCAAATTGTCACTTCCTGATAGGATATTTATGCTATGCTTGCCCCATATGTGTGTCAGATAAGCATTATTAAGATACCTAATAGACATTCAATCACCATTATTATTTACTTTCTTATTAATTTTGTCGACTAATTAAGCACATCCAAGATAAGATACAAGCAAAGACCCTATTGTGTTTTTTCTTATGTCCTTTGTGAGCTATAACCTGTTCAATTTTTTCACTTTATTATTATTAACTACTAAAAATAGTAATTACATTATTGTATTTTTAAAATTTGGGAGTTTGATTAAACTTTAATTAATTATAGATCACATTAAATAAAACACTCAAATAATAGTACTATAAATTTAACCAAGGCTAATTTTTTTTATATTATTATTTTAATTTCTTATCCAATGACATAACTTCAAAAACCATTTTATTCATTTATTCATTCATAATTTATATCAATTATGCTAGAGATGTGAGATGTGACTAGAACACACTCCAATATGTTAAGACTTAACTCACCTTAATTAATTTAATTCATACATTTTCTTTTGGTGGATTAAATAAATTGACTCACTTAGCCTTTATTTGGTTGAATTGAGAGGAGAGTGAAAAAAAAAAACCAAAAGTGAGATTGTTAAGAAAAGTAAATGAGATAAAATTTTATGTTAAATTTGATTCATATAATAGAATAAATTTATTTTATATTAATTTGTTTTAAAAAATTTATAAAAAGTATTTTTTTAAATAATTTAATATAAGCAAAATTTAGAAAATATAAATTAAATTTTAAATTTATAAAATTATTAGAAAATTTAATATTTAAAAGTTAAACTTAAAATAATAACAATAATAATGTATTAAAATAAATGATTTTATTTAACTTTAAATTAAACTAATTAATTTTATTTATGTATTAATTTTATTATTTATTTATAAAATATAAATATTAAGAAAAATTAATTATATGACAAATATGTGTGTGTGTGTGTCAAAATAATAACCTTTTACTAATTCCTTAATTATAAATCAATATTAAATAACAGTAAAATATTGATAACATAAACATACAATAATTTTGTCACTCTTAGTATTTATTGTATACAAAAAAAAATAAAAAATAATATTTTTTTAAATAAAGGAAAAATCAATTGTTTAAGATGAGGATTAATTATTTTTTTCATATATCTTTTTATATTATGACCACAACACTTTTAAGAAAAAATAAATAAAGAAATGCACATAATAAAACAAAAATCCAAAGAAGGCGAAGAGTTAAGGCTTAGTATTGTTTTTAAAGTAAAATACTTATTTTTTGCAATATGTATTTATTCTTTTTAAATTTGAATTGAATTTTATTAATTTTAGAAGTTATAGAGATGAGTCGTGTATTTTGCATTGTGGATTTATTCATTGTAAGTCCATGAAGTTTTGCTTTACCTTAATTAGTTTCTCCTACCCAATCAAGCTCAAACATGTGGTTGGTAGAATTATTTGATTAGTTTTATTTGCATTTCTGTATTCCATAAGTATAATTATAGAAAAATAATGATGTGGGTATAAATTATATTGCAAAATTTGATGCCCTCTCATTTAGTGCAAGAGTGTCTCTCTTCTTAATTTTTTTTAGTTTAATGGTGCGTTTTGTTTATACAAACTGAGAGGTAAATGTTGAAATTCTTAACCTTTTTTTTATTATGGGTCTCTTTCTCACTTTGTGTTGAATTATTTAAAAATATTAAATGAAATTTCGGTGATATGAGAATAGAGAAAAATATTTGTTGTATTACATATGAGAATTTTGTAACAAACAATATAGAGTTTTGTTTCTGTTTTTTTTTTTTTTTTTTTTTTTTAAAAAATTTTGTTTATTAAAATTTTTTTTTTTTTTTTTTTTTTTTTTTTTATATATAAAAATTAATTTTTTTTTTTTTTTTTTTTTTTATT
>Ga0099822_1000042_pt1 | contig 59175 bp, 29 predicted proteins | sample CowpeawhiteBW_FD_76839 | JGI IMG/M metagenome (GOLD analysis project Ga0099822, IMG submission 76839) | Root nodule microbial communities of legume samples collected from California USA - Cow pea white BW | ecosystem: Host-associated > Plants > Roots > Nodule | place: USA: California | collected... | reverse complement strand
TATATAAAAATATATTATAATATCAAATATATTTATAAAAAAACACTCACCCTTATTTCAAACATAAAATAAAAAAAATATTTTTTTTTTTTTTATATATAATATATATATATATATATATATATATATATATATATATATATATATATATATATATATATATATTTATTTATTTATTTATTTATTTCCGTGACAGGGTGTAAGAAGAAATTTGACTGGTGCAGGAAGAAATAGCCTTCTGTGCAGGGTTTCAGATTTGGTAATTGGACTCTGCCCATCAGTTTTAACATATCATATGAAAGAAACTAAAAGAGTACATTTTATTATATGTCTTCATTTGTGACATGACTTCGAGTACTCTAATTTCTTTTAAGTATAAATAAACTGTATATTCACTATAACTCACTATTATGTTATAAATTAAAATCTATAATTTAGATTCACTATCTTTGCTATCTATCTCAACTTGAGATTGCTAATATTTTTTGAGTTCAATCATTTGATGTGCATTTTACGTGTTATCATCGTAAATTGTCAAATACAATTTCACACAAATTGTCTCAAATTATTATGTGCTAGTAAACATTATTCTTTTATAACCATACATATATTACGATAAAGTTTTGTGTGGTGAAATTGAGAGCTTCACTTATATTCTAGAACAATTTGAGATAAGAGGAATATGAGTTAAAAACAAATTATGAATTCGATTTAGAGTACGTAAGTTTTAATTGGATTTCTTTCTTAACTGTATTTTTATTTAAAAAAGTCCTCTAATTTTATCTTATATTTTAAATCGTTTATATTTAAATCTCTCCGGAAAATTTTTGTAACTCTATTAATTTTTCTATCATGGAAAACTGTAATACAATGTTGTTTTATTATTAATAATTAAAAAAACTAGAAAAATTAAAGACAACAAATAAAAGAGTATAAATAGTTGAGAGCATTAATATAGAAAAATTAAATTTATATATATATATATATATATTATAAATATTTAATTAAGTTTTAACTCCACAACAATGGGGAACTTTAGATTAAGTCATAATTTCTTGTTCACTAAGTGTGTTGTCAATTAGATGATGTAGTTTTTATATAGCTTTATTACCTTCTTTAGTTTCCACACGTGTAAGTTTATAATTTTACTATAATTTTGTCATAATTTTATGATTTTTTAATTTTTTAATTTTTGTAATTTTATAACTTTGTAATTTTATAGTTTAACTATTATTTATATAACAATTTTCATTATCTATTTTTGTGACTCAACTCTTTTTTTTTTCAATTTCATGTCAATAAATTATCAACCTAGTTATATCAAAACAATCTTTAACCATTCTTCCATCGACAAAGAATTTTTTATAAATATTAGAAACATTAACAACATCATCATATAAATAAATTATTACGAGAAAAATTGTACATGAACAATGTTTTTTTTTTTATTGTACACAAATTATAAATTACTTGCATAAATTTACATGGTGAGTGCTTTTTATAGTAACTTGTCTAATTTTTTTGCGTAATTATTCTTTAACAAGCTCCTCTAAAATTAACACTATATGTGTTATTATGCATTGTTCTTTAAACTTAACAAAAGAAAACTATTCTTTCAAATAAAATTAAGTCATTTACAACTTAATTTTAATTTCAAGTTAATTGAAATAAACTCTTAGGATAAGTTATTATATTCGAGATGTTATCTATTTTATAATCAATAACTATATCACAATTTTATCATACACTATAAAATTGAAAAAAAAATATTTAAATTATCTTTAATATTGATTCTCAAATTACTTGCACTACTATTACTATTATTACTATTATTATTATTATTATTATTATTATAATAATAATAATAATAATAATAATAAGTGTTTGGCAATAATTTCAAATATATAAAAAAATATTTAAAATGTAAATATTACAATAAATTACTCACTATTCTTATATTAAGCATATTAAAAAATGGATACAACTATTTAGCTCTTTTCTAGTTTAGCTAACACATGAAGGAAAAGGATATCATATAACAATGAAAAGTATTTTTGAAGAAAGTGTTTTCTCAATAATAAAAGTATTGAACACATAAAAGCCTTATTTTTATGTAGTTTTTGTTTTCTACCTTTTTTTTCTTTATAGGACCATTAAGACTTCAAAAGAACTAACTTTTTCTTCATTTAAACAGTGGGGCTTGGAAAATTAGTTGGTGTCTTCTCATTCTTTATTGGACACTGTCCTTTCTCCCTTTCTTAGCATGTCACATTTTTCGCGCAAGAGAAACCAGTTGTCATACCTTCCTTACAAATCCTGAAAGTCATAAAAATCATTTTTATCTTCACTTGTCAAAATCATAAAAATATCTCTGCTTTTGAACTATCATAATTTTAAGAAAATTATAATAATTATTTATAATAGGCATATATAAGTGAATAATACAATAAACTAATTTTTTAATTATTAAATTTTAATAATTTTTTCTTATAATTTTAGGTGTTATTTTATAAATAATTTTTTATTTTTTTTATTTTATAATATTCAATATTTCAAAATCACTTAAAGAATATCTCTTCGTATTTTAAATGAAAATTATTAAAATATCATTGACCTTCTAAAAACACATGTCCAATAAATCAAAACATGAGACAATCTAAATCTAAAGAAACTAACAAAAGACTCATTGACTGAAACACTCTGGATTTTCCGTAAAATAAAAGTTAAGAATGAAAGCAGTAAAAATTACGAGAAAAATGAGAGATTGTGGGTCAACTCATTTCATTAATATTTAAAATACAAAATTTGTTTGAAGAATTTATTTAGTAAGAAGAATGAAAAAGATTTTGGATTTTTCATTAACAAAAATTAAACAAAAGTGGTGGAATTTAAGTGAGAAAAGATGACAATTTCTCAAACTCGACTGTGATATTTAAGTGGTAGAATACACTAATAACCATGATATTCAAGTCTTCAATATAGAAATGAAATTATTTAATATATAAATTGACTGAAGAAGTCAAAATCAACACCTTGTACAGCCAAAGACATTAAAGAATAGTGCTTCATACCAAACAAATCATATTTCATTTTTATTCATCATGCATTTTGCATAATTTCAAGATTAGGATTCCACTAAAAAAAACTTCAAGTTTTCACTATATTATATTAGTATTCAACTCTTAGAAATTTCGTTTGATAGAGTGGACTTACCACAAGGAGATAATTTTGAGTAATTAGTAAAAAATTCATTATCTCAATTTCCTTAATTGAATAGTAATTGACATTTGTCCTAAATTTTATTGTATGCTTTATTTCTTTCTCACGTGTAAATATTGTGTTTTCTGAAACTTGGATTTGTAACACTTTCACAACAAATTGGAGTTTTTTTTTTTTTTTTTCCTTCTTGAAAATGATTATGGCATAGTTTAGATTTCTCAAACACTAGAGTTCATTCTAGTACTTTAGTTGCTAAATTTTAACATATTAACACGTGAAAATGTCTTTTTGAGGTACCCATTTAGAATATAAACAGTACAAATAAATAATATAATTGTTAAATTATCTGTGTTGTGAACATTTGAAATACCCCCAAAACAGAAAATGATACACAAAAATAGAACTTTTGAAAATGATACGCACAACAAAATAAAACAAGTAGAAAAAGTTTTGAAAACGAAAGAAAGAAAAGGAAAACAGAAAGAATGGAGAGTGAAATTTGTTTCTTAATGTCTTTTTGTGTAGTGAACTTTTCGTGCTTTAGAGTATTTCGATATAAAAATCTTGAATTTAAAATATAGATATTGTAAGAAATTCTTATTGGAGTATTTTAATGTAATAAGATAAAAAAAATTAAAAATGTCTTACATCTCTCATTTATATCATTAATATTAATTTGACAAAAATCCACATATATCACCAATATATTTTTAAAGGAATGTGATTAAATTAGCTTTTAAAATCTATTTTATACACATTAAATAATTACGTCAACTTAATCCTAAAAAAAACAATATTTTGTTTTAAATATACTTAATCAGAAGATAGGTTAAACTTTATTTTACTGTAGTTAGAACTGGATGCGATGCGAAAATATGGAAGTAAAAAAAATTCATATCACGGGTATCCGCGAATAACATCCGTAATGAGTAGGAAATGAATATTCATGGATGACGAGTACGGTTAATTTTTATATCTTAACGGGACGGATACATAGTATTCGTACCCGTAGATATCCATACTCGCTATAATCTAATTTAAATTAAAAAAAAAATAATTAAAACATTAATACATCAATTTTGGATGTGTTATTTTTTATAAATTGATTTAAAAAAATCTTCATTTTTTTGTAAGTTGTTATTCAACACTGTTTAAATAAATTATTTGTATTTTGTTCGAAATTTATGAATGTTATGGATTATATTTTTATTTGAATTTATAGTTAAAACATGTTATCAAATATTAAATTTTTTCTTTATAAATATGTGGATATCCGCATAATGAATTTCGACACAAATATGGATACAGAGCAGATATTTTTCCAACGGGTAAGATACAAGGGATTACTACCCATATCCTATCACACTGTTGACATATGTGCACCAAATTTAAAGACAAAATTAACACACTAATTTAAAATTGATATATCTTAACATTGTCATTTGAGTATTTAACGGCCAATTATTTAGATTTTAATTTTTCATTCCCATCGGTAAATGTGGTCCCCTCCCAACCCTAACTTTATGTATTAACACAGAGTAAGGACCACAATTTATACCCTTAGACATAAATGTTATAAATTCAAAGAAAAATGAACCATAACTTTTTCTATTAACATATGAATAAGGACCACACTTTGAACTTAGCAATAATGTTGCATATATTTCAATAAAAATGGACCCTCTCAGTGGTCACCATGAATGAATGATGTAAGCCATAAATTTTGCCAACAAAAACATTAGTTAGAATCATGTAAAAAATCCAATACCTTGTTGGTTGTCATTGATGAATCCTTTTTTAAATAAACTAAATTTCAATGTCATTTTTCTTAAATGTTTACATCAAATATTTGAAAATTATACTAACTAGTTGGCGTATTTAATGAAAAAAGAAGACCAAGAAATTATCAGTTTGAATAACACAAAATTAGATAAGTAAACCCTAAACTCACGAATTAGTTGATGGAAAAATATTTATCTCTCAATCATTTTTCTTTGGTAAGTTTACGTCTCTAGTATAGTTGCATTAAAAACTTGAAAGAGTTTTATCATTCATGATATAAAGACGAATAGAGATATGGTTCAGTTTTGTTTATCATTATTAATTGCTTTTGTTTGGAGTTATCAGAACGTAGGCATGTTAGGTTTTGCCAGCTGGAAATAATTTTATTTGAGAAATTTATAATAATTATAGAGGAATCTCTGTATTTTAGGATTAAATATGTATTTTTTCTTACTTTTCAGTAAATTTTAAAATCAGTTAATTTTGAAATTTTGGATCAATTTAATCATTCATATTTTAAAATACGTGGATTTAATTTTTTTAATCAATTTTTTTAAGTTTATTTGACATTTCAAACGTGTTTTATAATAGTATTTGACTTAATATTAAAACAAAAATGTGTCAAATAATATAAACAACTCAAATAGAATCCTGAAATGCATAATAAATTTAACAAAATTTGATTAAAAGAATTAAATCCACGTATTTCGAAAGATGAAGGACTAAATTGATCCAAAATTTCAAAATAAACTAATTTCAAAATTTACTGAAAGTTAAAAGACCAAAAACATATTTAACCATCCTTTTTATTTATACTTTTTCACATAAACATGAAGAAGTTATTATATTTTACATATTACTTTACATTATGTTTAAAGATGCCAAGAACATATGAAAATGATAAATATTCCCTATGGTTTCAATTTTGTCTTTGTTTTAAAATCCTCATAATGAAAAAAAAATATATACTATTTATTATTTATTGTTTTTTTTTTGTACCTGGTAAAGATAAATTAGCTGGATTCATATGCAGCCCCTTGGTTTCACTATGTTGTGGTGGTACACGAAGCCCCTTGATTTGCAGCCTCTGTTTGGTTTTCCTTTTAAAATTTATTATTCGTTATCGTTATTATGTATTTATTAAATTCAACAACTAAAACATCTAAACGCATGGAAGAAATTACAGACAAAAAATAAAAAATAAAAAATAAGCCATGCTTTGCACGCATATCGCAAGATCAGGAAAAAATTAGTGACCATTCTCACGAGGGATAGCCCCCAAAAGAAAGAAAACCCTCTTGAATATGTAGTATTTTTAAATAATTAAACATCAAATAATAAATATGTTTTTCTATTTCCATGTTTTTCTATCATCATTATAAGAATATGATTAAAATAAATAAATATGTGAATACTATTTAGACATCTCCTGCATCTTCTTATCTTATCTCCATGAAGATTAATAGATTCCGATTAAATTATAATACAACGAAAATAGCTGAAATTATAGGATATAATCAAATAATCATTTTTTTGTGTGGATATAAAATCACCTTATTTATGGAGCTAAAAGCTTTAACATAAGAGTTAATCGTTCTTGTCTTTAAATATATAATAGTATCTAATGTAAAACAAATCACTATAATATCTATGTTGACGTTGTACATACCTTAAAAAAATTATTAAGAATTTTCATACTATATATATTAATATGTATTTGAATGGTCCAAATCAAATTTATTCCATATATTAAGAGTATAATTTATTATTATCAATAGATCCAATGGAAACCCCATTTGTATTATAAGCTCTCCTTGTCGTTTGCTTTAACGTAACTCTTTCGAAAGTACATTAACAATTACAACAACTAACTACGTAAGAACATGCTATGTTTCCGAAATATGTTGAGTAGGATTTGACCTTTTTGATTTTGAGTATCAAAATTTTTTAGATAAAGATAAAACCTATTTAGTGATTTATCGAAGGAGTTACTCTATGATCAGTAACTGAAAGATACTTTTAATATTCTAAAAGATAAAAGCATATAGTTGAAAGTGATGTAATGCTTGAAAGAATAATCTTAACACTTTTATTTTAGTAACCTCTATCAGGAAATAAAGTAATAAAAAAAAATTTCTCTTGGCTATTTAAAAATGCAAACGGATGAAAAAAAAAATCAGAGTTTAAAATTAATATACACGTCAATATGCAATAGAAACATTATTATTATTATAGTATTATTATTAATAATTGAAAGAAATGCATTTCGTAACTTATCTTGTAAGAATCGGAAGAAAAATAGTCAAAAGAAAATTGCGGATACCACAAAAGTAATATTTCCTTTATTGGTAGTATAGACTGCATAAAAATCTTAACTTCTTATTCAACAAAAATAATTTGAAACACATAATCTACTGTGTGGTTTTAATACGACAAAATGCAAAAATGTTTCTTGCATAATTTTGTGATTGAAAATTAAAAAAATGTTTGACTTATGTTTTTATATTTAATTGCATAATTCTGCAATATATTTTATTCGTCGCATTATTTTAGAATATATAAAACTCACATGATAACAAAAGAGGAAAAGTAACGTATGTTAAGGGTTGAAGAGACGTGAACAATTTGAGCATTGTCAAAGAACCAGCCTCAACAATATTTATGTTCTTGCGATATAGGTACAAATAATGTTTTTTTAATTTATTTTATTTTATCTACGAATATTTCTCACGGATTCTTTCACTACACAGTGAATTTTAATTCCGTCTCAAACACACTAATGTTTAACATTGTGTTATATTTTCTCTATTTGTAAATATAAGGTGTTTTTTTCTAAAAAGAAAATCATAATATTTTTTCCTAATTTTCTTCGAGATTTATAACAAGTTGAAATTTCAAAAGAAAAATAGAATAATTTGAAAATGACTGACAGAGAAAAATAACTTGGGAAGAAAAAACAACTTGTATATTCTACTTTACTTTTACGAAAACAAAAGAGAGAGTTGACTTTAACACTGTAAAAAAATATTTGTCGATAATCATCAAATATCATTAATAAATTAAAATTATACACAATTTACCGATAAATTTATTAATAATTCTTTTAAAAAAATTATTACTAATGAATTTAAAAATATTAAATTATTAACAAATTTTATCACAACATATTTCAATGATACAAATTTTAATTTGTTAACGAATATTTACGACAAATTTAACTTTCGGAAGGTAATTTGTATTTTAAAATTTATCAGTAAAATTTATTATAAATTTTATTTTGTTGATGAATTTTTATGATGTATAAATATAATACATGTATCAAATACTGCACATATTTGATATATGTTAATTTTGAAAATAATATAATACAGTATGTAATATATATATATTAAAAAATATATTAAATTTTTTTAAATCATAATAATTATATGATTATTATTGTGTGAATCAAAATTAAAATTATATCTATTAAACATTGTTAAAATTCTTTTATAAATTATTATGATCTATAGATAAAATACGTTATTATTAAATTAATATTAATAAAATATCATAAAATATTTGATACTTGTCTAATACAAATACGTAATTCACTTTGAATTATCTGTGTATAAAAAAACAGATAATTTCAAAATAAAGAAAAGAAGATAACTTAAAAAAAAAAAAAAACTCTTCTGTAATTGCAATAGCATATCATAATATATCATGATAATGTATCGACAAAAGAAGAAGAAGAATTTAACAGTGTCATGGGAAGAAAGAAAACGCATTAAGGCACGTACTAAAATATTCTGTAGTATAAATTGACTACAAATAGTATTTTTTTAACATAACTTTATTTTATCAAATCGCTAAGAACTAATTATCTCAATAAATTATTATTTTTTAGCATGCATTATACAAAACATGTCCTTACTTAAATTAAGATTTTAAACATAACTTAAATTTAATTAATTAATTTTTTATAAAATTCATACAATTGTGTGCTAGAAAATGTATTTTATTGTTTTTGAACATCACATTGTTTAAACAGCAATCATTACTTTTTCATTTACGGTAAATGTTAAAATACAAATGCATATCGCTTATTTAAGGTCAAATAATTACTAGTTAACTTCTAATTTTAGCCATATGTATAATTATACATATAATGAAAATTGTTCTTATCATACGCATATTTTTAAAAACTTTAATTTAGTAATTTTTATTTTTTATACATTATTTTCATTTTAAATTAAAAAATATTTTTAATAAACTATTTTTTTTTGATGTTATTTTTCCATTCAAGTCTTTATACACAATAAATTAATTATACTCATTTTGTTGTTGAACCGTATTAGATCAGTTACCTTTTCAAAGTAATTTAATCACTTATTACATTTTTTCCTTAAAAAACATAATATTTCCATTTTTTTTAATACTAAACTTATTTATTTATTGTTGGAAGCTCTATGACTATGAACAGTTCCATCTTTGGGTGTGGAAGACAATGAATAGAGAAAGCAAATCATAGTGATGCCAAAGTAATTATTTCTACCGTTTTGCTGATAAAAAATAAATAAAAATTATTTCTACAGTCAACGCGAATGGCTGCGAATCAAAAATCAAAGTCATGGTGTTTACATCAATCTTCTCATGTTTGAAGCTGACATTATTTCAAATTGTTAGAAGAAAAACACGAAAGCTACTGCTATAGTACCTTCCACTTCCATACAAAATAAATAAACCTTTCTTCTAAATTTCAGAGAATAAAACCATCACTAATTTTAATGATTAAAAATAATTAATTATATGAATTTAGATATTAATTTATAAATTATAAATTTTTTTAATTAAAAATAATTTTTATTATGAATAAAATATTACAATCATTGAAAATTCTCATATTACATGAAAATTTTCATGTAAATTTGTTAAAAAAATTTACAAGAAAATACTTTTTCCTGTTATTTTTTTTTTAAATTTTAATTGATAGATAATTTTTTCGTGAATAATTATTTTCTACAAAATTATAAAATTCGCAAATATTTTTTACAAAATTTGTTGCGAAAAATGTTTTATACAAAATATTTTACAAAAAAATTGACAGCATTGTCCTGCAAATTTTTTTTCACAACAAAAATTATAAATATTTTCTATAAAAAAAATTTAAAACAAAATTGACATGTGATTTTTTTAATAGTAAATTTTTTAGAAGTCTTAACTATAAATAAAATAATTTTATAGTATACAAATTAATACAAATCTCTCCTTTCAAATTTGATTTCGTAAAATTGAATTAGACTAAAAAAAATTCACAAATAACGTCATATCAAAGTCTTCACTTAGAATATAAATTAACTTAATCTATAAAAGTGAAAAAAGTAAATAATACTCAAGTCAGAATAATAGATTATGGTATGCTTCACAAAAGTCAATAAAAGTATTCTATAAAATATTTTCATATGGTCTTTATTGAATTATTTTATTAATGAAAAATGATGCTAGGTTATTTAATGTATTTAGTTTTTTTTTTTTTATCTAATGGATCATTATCTAATTATAATGTTTGGTGTGTTTAATAAAGATTATTTAGCGAGTATGTATTTTTTAAAGTATTAGCATTTCTTGTGATTAGTATTAAATTATTGTTATTTCACAGATCTTTTGTTTTTTTATACATGCAGGAATGTAACCGATTAAAAATGTGAGAGATTATTACATGTTTGTAATGTATTTTACGTGTTAAATATGTTTTTAGTTTTTAAATTTTAATGTGAAATATATTTTTTTTAATCAAAATTTTGATTTTTAAAGTTTAAAAATGAGTAAATAATTATTTTAACTTAATTATGTAAATTTTTTGACGTTATTTCATGTTTATATTTGTGAATTGTTTATATAATTTATTATTGAAGCGATAACATATTAACATTTGAGTTTACACTGCTTAATATTGTTTAATATTGTGTTTGCTTCCATGAATGTCCTGTATAAGCCAATAAGAGAGTAAATAACTGACTTTTACGTTTGATTTGACCGAGTTATGAAGATGAATTTATATTAAAAAATAATGATTTCATTGTTTTAGTTCCTATTATCATATGATAAGTTTATAAACAAAAAACATGACCGTTTATTGAGATTAAAATATGATTTGAAACAAGTACTATTTATATATATTTTTAAATAAAATCAGAAAAGAAAAAAGTCCATGCTCTCATTCATTAAACTATTTTCACTCTCGAGTAAAAAACTAATGATTTCTTAAGCGAATACAATTTAGCTAATACAAAACACGACCTTCACATTCATCCAACCATTAGCTGTCAAATTTTTTGTTCTTTTTTCCCTAACATTATACATTTAATAAATTTTTTAATAATAAATAATAATTAAAAAGTGGTGTAATGATACATAAATAAATTTTCAATGAATTTATTAGTCATAAATGACAATTCGTGAATTGTTATCCGTCTTTTCATGCAAACAATTAGTTATAAATGACACTTAGGGACACGTTATCAGTTTTTTTTTGTACAACAATATCAATTAAATAAATGTATAAACAAACAATACTTCTCTTAAAATCTAACTTTTACATTTAAAAAATAAAAAAATTATATTATATAAAAGAATAAATTCTATATTTCTATATTGAAGAACCAAAAAATAATCTTATAAAATTAAAGGATTGAAGTTATTATTTACCACTAGAGAAATTAAATACATATTTAAAACTTAAAGGAGTTTACTTTTTTGACTACTGAAATTTTATCTTAACTTTTAAGGACTCACACATCACACGTGATTGCGCAATGGAAGGTGGAACATGCCCACACGGCGCAAATTAGTCGAAAACATTCTAATTTTATTTTTCATTGTTTTCTTCATCCCTTTTCATTATTTATTTATATAAATTTATTATTTTTCTTTTATAGTTGTTTTGTTCAGAAATACAGCTAATGTGACGGTACCGTGGCCGTTGTAAACAACGAGTCTCGGGCCTCGCATGGCCCTATAAAACCCGGACCTCTCGTTCGAGCTCCGTTTTCCCTAACTGAAACGGTCCCAAATTTTCTCTGCCAGCGAGGCAGAGAGAGAAACTTAGAGCGAACAGAACAACACATATTCTTCTTCCACCGTCCGGTTAGCGTTAGCGTCGCCGTCGTTCTCTTCTGAGGAGGTTTCTCCGATTTGTTTTTCCGAAATGGTGGATCCGTATGTTCTTGGCTGGATTCTGTGTTCCGTTCTGAGTCTCTTCGCGCTCTACAGCCTCGCCTTCGGCGGAGAGAGCCGGCGTCGCGCTTCTCTGCCGAAGCCGGTGAACAGAATCGAGTTATCGGAAACCGTGACCACCTCCACTAGTGAATGCAGATCGGATAAACGCGATGGCGACGCTGACGTCATTATTGTCGGAGCTGGTGTAGCCGGCGCAGCTCTGGCGCACACTCTCGGAAAGGTAGATGTTGTTGATCCGTTACTCTTGCATGTACTATTTGGACATGTATCTGGACATGTTGTTGATTAATAACGAATATGCATACAGATACGACATGTATTATCTGGACAAATTATTTGTTATTGTTTTTCTTGGTGTTTTTTAAAATTTTGTATTTATTTGAGAAGACAGAACCTGTTTCACCAAGTTGGGGAGTTTTTGAGTTTTTCTTTGCTAAGCATCAGAAGGACGAAGATATAACGTTTTCTAATTTAGAACAGATAAGATGTTTTGTGGTTTATTATTTTTTTTTGGAAATAATATATCAGAGGACACATTCAAAATTGATGTGGAATTTTATCTCGTTAATATCTATGCGTAATAGTGCGTAGTTCCATGTTGTAGTTATAGTTGGAGAACTTTGAAATCAATACTTCTATATAAAATATTTATCTTTATATATTAATTAATTTATTGACCTGTTTCTAGAATTTGAAATCTCACATTGAGTGTGTATTAATTATGCATGTTTGATTATTTTTTTTTTTCAAAATATGAGATCATACATTTTCTTCTGTTATTGTGTTAGCTCACTTTTGAGGATCCCGATCTATGATTTCTGTTGTTATTTTATGTGTTTTGGATATAAAAATGAGGTTAGGCCAGCAGATCACGGTTTAAGGGAATTTCTACTATTGATGATCCTGTTGGGCACCCTTTTCGTGTCTGGCTTGGTTGTTATCCTCATACCTTTTAAGTATACAGTATGCCAAGACCACTGGAAATTTGAACTTCGTATGGGTAATTTGTATTGTGTGTTGTGTTGTTTATCAGTGAGATTCTGGACATACAGATAGATATGGGTATTGACTACAGAAATATTATTTTATAGGATGGGCGTCGAGTACACGTGATTGAAAGAGATCTGAGTGAGCCTGACCGTATTGTTGGAGAGTTGCTACAACCAGGTGGCTATCTCAAATTGGTTGAGCTGGGGCTTGAAGGTAATCTAAGTATTAATTTTATACATGCCGTTTATTGCTCTAGAATTTTTCTGAGGTTTTTTGTGCTGTGTTTAATTGCAGACTGTGTAGACAAAATTGATGCTCAGCAAGTATTTGGCTATGCCCTTTTCAAGGATGGGAAACATACTCGTCTCTCTTACCCCTTAGAGAAGTTTCACTCAGATGTCTCTGGCAGGAGCTTTCACAATGGTCGCTTTATTCAGAGGATGCGGGAAAAGGCTTCCACCCTTCCCAAGTATTCATTTCTTCCTTTCTCGATTATACTTTATACCATATGCTTCTATATCCTTCCTTTAATACTTCTTTTTCTAATATATTAAAAAAGATTAGAATCTTGTGGTTCCTATAGTGTTATCTAATCATGTTATATGAATCAGTAATTATATCAGAACAGAACTCAGAAATGATATGTGAACTAAAATGTGATTTTTGTTATTCAATTGAGGTACAGGTATTTACATGGTGTTTTTCTTTTTAAATGTTCTGCAGCGTGCGATTAGAGCAAGGAACAGTGACTTCCCTAGTTGAAGAGAAAGGGACAATTAAAGGTGTGCAATATAAGAACAAAGATGGTCAGGAATTGACAACATTTGCACCTCTTACCATTGTTTGTGATGGCTGCTTCTCAAACTTACGCCGTTCTCTCTGTAATCCTAAGGTGTGAATGCCTTTCGCCTTAATTCTAATATCAAATTCATCAGCTTCCTATAAACTCACCAAGTAAGAGGGAAATACGCAGAATTCTGAATTACTAATAGGAAAAAAAATACTTTGACACGTTTTTACATTTGACACATTATTTCTCATTACAAAAAACAAGTCAAATGAGTGTAAGGATGTCAAACTACCATTGTCCTTACTAATATTTTATAATGCTGTATTTGCAGGTGGATGTTCCCTCTTGTTTTGTTGGTTTACTTTTAGAGAACTGCGAGCTTCCATGCGCAAATCATGGCCACGTTATACTGGGAGACCCTTCACCCATTCTATTCTATCGTATAAGTAGTACAGAGATTCGGTGTCTGGTCGATGTACCTGGTAAGAAGGTTCCTTCTATTTCAAACGGTGAAATGGAAAAGTATTTGAAGACAACAGTAGCTCCACAGGTACTGTTTAAATTGTGTTTTATTCTTTGAATGTATGTGATTAACTTTTCACTGTGTAGAATCTTGTTAACTTTTAATTTTACTGGTCTGTTTTTGACGATGAAGTGACAAACTGTTGCAGATTCCCCCTGAACTTTATGATGCCTTCATAGCTGCTGTGGACAAGGGCAACATAAGGACAATGCCAAACAGAAGCATGCCGGCAGATCCTCTTCCTACACCTGGAGCCCTTCTGATGGGAGATGCATTCAACATGCGGCATCCACTAACAGGAGGCGGAATGACTGTCGCATTGTCTGATATTGTTGTGCTGAGAAATCTTCTAAGGCCCTTGCCTGACCTCAATGATGCACCCACACTCTGCAAGTACCTCGAATCCTTTTATACCTTGCGTAAGGTAATCTTAGCATTACCCAAACTCATCGAAATATTAGTCATTAGTATTTGTTAGTCAAAAAATTGAATCCACTATCTCTCCTATCTTTCTTTTCAAACTAACCTTATAACAATTAAGTGATTGCGGGAGAGTTAAACTCAATCTCTTCTACTCTTAGCAAACATAACTTATCTTCTTCTAACTTTACCACTAAGCCAATCTTATATTTCCATTTATAAATCTGATGTTTACTTTTTAATTTGCAGCCTGTGGCATCCACCATAAATACATTGGCAGGTGCGCTTTACAAAGTTTTTTGTGCATCCCCTGATCAGGCAAGGAAGGAAATGCGGCAAGCTTGCTTTGATTATCTAAGCCTTGGAGGCCTATTCTCGGAAGGACCAGTTTCTTTACTTTCTGGATTAAACCCTCGTCCTTTGAGTTTGGTTCTCCATTTCTTTGCTGTTGCAATATATGGTGTTGGCCGTTTATTGTTACCGTTTCCTTCACCTAAGAGAATATGGATTGGGGCCCGACTAATCTCTGTAAGTTTTAAAAGCTACTTTACACGCCCTTTAACGCATTCTCTACTATTAAAATTTCAAGAAAAAAATTACAAAATTGTGGGTGAATTCTACTACTGAATTTGTAATTTTCTGAAATTTTGTTTTGTTAGGGTGCATCTGGAATCATCTTCCCCATAATTAAGGCTGAAGGGATTCGGCAAATGTTTTTCCCTGCGACTGTTCCAGCTTATTACAGAGCTCCCCCGGTTGGACAATAGAGAATATGTTTTTGATGCATCAAAGAAAATCAAGGTGCTCTCTAGATGAACAAGTTAGCTTTCTTTATCTTCCATTTTTTCGGAATATGAGGGAAGGTTGAAGTTCGTTCCTAGTTCTTTAAGCATTTTGGTTTCTTCCGTGTGTATTCTTTGTAGTCTGTTGTTACTCATACACTGTTTAAGTGCATGTATGATATCTCTTTTTCCCTTTCCACGGCACTTAGAAATTAAATCCTTCATTCATCTTCAACTAAAACCATCCAAACTGTTTTTTAAAGAAAATGATTTTAATTATAATCTTCATTCTGATATCATCATTTACATTTAAATCTAAATACATTTAAATATGTATTTGGTCTCTAACATTTTCAAGAATTTTATATCGTTCATACATGACAAACTTTTTCTTAACTTTTAGTGCTTGAAATATTTATAGATTTTACATATTTTTTCAAAAATAATATTTATTCATATTTTATCTTTTCTATTATGTTAATTTTTAAGTAATTTTTAAATATTTTTAGACGTTTCTTTTGGTATATAATTTTTTTATTATAATAACTTATTATCTTTTTTTTTCTTATGATAATATAATGACGAATGTAGAAGCCAGATAAAACAATTGAGCAGCAAAGTAAAGAAATATTTTTAGTGTTATTAAATTCTAAAAAATTTTATATCATCCATGCATAACTTCAATCTGTTTGGTTGGTTTGGTTGGTATTGATGGTGACATACTGTTTAGCTGAGTTGTGATTGGTCTAACTAGAGGGCGAAACACGTTATGCTTAAATTTATATAATTGGTGTATATTTTTTCTTCTAATCTTACCGAAGATAAAAGAGTAATCACGCCTATAAACAAACGTAGGAATCCGTGTTTTAATGACTTATTGGCAAACTTATTAATTTGTCCTAAATAATCAAATTCAGATACTTGTAGTATAGTTATTTAATATAAATATAAATACAACAAGAGATTTCTAGAATTTAGAACCTAAAATACATGTATAACGTTGATTTAAATAATAAAAGATAAATATAATGAAAATAGATATATAGTTAAAAAGTAATGACAAAGGTAGATTAATTCAAATAAATAAAAAGATATTGTATTACTAAAGGAAGATATTCTTTTTTGACAATTTATTAGTTTTTTACTTATTCTGATTTAAATGTTGTGTTTTAGTTAAAATTATATAACCAAGGTTTGATGAGTCTACTATTGTATCCAAATCCAAAACAAACATTAAACATAATTTTATATTCTCAATGTAGTTTCAATGTTTTTGTATTTTTTCCGGTAATTTGATGGATCTTAAACTCTAAATTTATAATATTTGGTTCAAACTTTTCGCCTTACAATCTCTACTTAGTGTTTCTGGGTTAAATGTACAATAATTTTGATTTAGAATTTTAAATATACATGCATACATATTTGTTCCTTTTAATGTTGCTCGGTACACTTAAGCTTATTTGCAAGCAAAGTTTGTTCAACTGAGCTTAACCATCAGCTGAACAAATCTATACTTTTTTTTAAGCTAATATATTTATGATTTTATATAATCTTGTTAAATAAAATTACAAGAAAAGTAAATCTTATTAGAAAAAGAACTCTTAATAAAAAACCTAATATAGATAATTTAACAGAATGATAAGTCATTCAATATTACGGTTAAAACTATATAACATTTATATGTTGCAAAATTTGTTTTTTTTCTGAACCACAGAAGTCATAAAATTTTATACAACTTTTAATTCTTTGTTTTTTTTTTCATATAAAAAATTGAAATTTGTATATCTAAATGCAACTTCCCTTTATTTATTTTAAATTGTTAAAGTTAAATTTGAAAAAATGATTTTCAGTATTTGTTTTTTTGTTTTCATTTCAGATATAGATTTACACCCAAAATAAAAATGAAATTTTTGAAAATATCTCTGTGAATACTTTACATTCGTTTTTGGACCAACCAACTTAAATTATGTCATGTTGTACACATTCTTCCGCGTATATAACTATGGACTTATTTGCTATAAAGGTGGAAGAGAACCAAGATAAATATTATATATATATATATATATATATATATATATATATTTAATTTCTTCTAAATATTCTGACATGTTTGTTGAGTATTTATGTCACGTTTGTGAGAGACTTGAAGTAAGCACAATAAACTTATTATTATCACCTATAATGTAGTAGACATACCTTTATAAAACATCTCTTATACATTTATTTCAAGATACATACTTTATCTTATAACGTTCTTTGATATATATATTAATAAAAATGTTTGCGAAGCCTTGAACAAATTTGCAGCAGAATTTGTCCCAGAAGTCCCAACAGTGTTCAGTAAATGAATAGATTGGGTAAAAAATAATTTAAAAGATTTTAAAGCGGCCATTGACAGCTGATTGCAATGCTTATCAATTAAATATGTCCCTTGACAATCAATTTCACAGAAAAAAAAATTCAATTCATTTTACAATAAAACAGATCAACACCATCATTATTTATTTATGATGCGATAGTTACCAAAAATTTACCAGCAGAATCATAATTTAACTGGATGATAATTCTATTTAAAGAGTTGTTTTGCAGAGTTGGAAAGTTACGGATTCTAGTTCTTCATTTCCTTTTGTATGGTTTCATATGAACAAATTACTTCTTTGAACTTAGCATCAGAAGCCTCTAGCATATTTTCACATCCAAGAATCAATAATGCCATGGTTGGAATTAACAAGATCCTGTTGTTAATGACTAGTAAAAGCATACCTCTATTATGCTGTTCTGATCGGATGCTACTGCATCATCTTGGTTCTGAATGCTGTTTATGAAAGAGAAAAGATAAATTTTATAAAATGAAACTAAGACGTAATAGAGCACAATATATATAACAGAATAAGGAAATTATGTTAAGATGTGTAAAACTAGGGTAAAAGTTAAACTCTTCTAGAAAACTCACCCCTCTTCACATCCTCCATGTATTCCTTTCGCATTCGGTTAAAGTAGCTGTTTGACTCTTCTACATCTCCCATGTACTCCTTTCGCGTTCGTTTGAAGTACCTCTTCGACTCTTCTACATCTCCCATCTGATTTTAAAAGGCAATTTAACTATAATAATTATAAAACAAGAACAAAACAAGAACGGAAGGAATTGATACCACCAGAGAAATAAATAGCGTATGCAGAGACACATCCAATGACAATTTCTGTTATGCCAAATTTGATGACTTTTACTATTTTCAGAATCACAGAACCATGATTTATGACATTTTAAAAGCGACCATACATAAAAATTAGACTCTACTAGAAAACTCACCACCCTCTTCACATCCTCCTCGTACTCTTTTGGAAGTCGTTTATAGTTCCTCTGCGCTTCTTTTTCAAATGATCGAAAATAACTGTGAATCATTAGTCTCGATCAAACCTGGACAGCAACAAAGAGTTGAGCTATAACATGAACCATAGGTTTCACTATGATTCACGTATTAGGACGACAGAAGAGGAGAAGAGGAGATTAATCGGAGAAATACAATACCAATTAGACCTGAATTTAATATCATAAAGTAATGATATCACTCTCAATCCAATAATGAATTTATGGATTTTCATCTTAATATATCATTCTAATTTTCCATGATACTTAGACTCATACTTAAATTATTAACATCATTGTATAACATCCTAATTTCTCATTAAACTTAAATTCATACTTAGATTACTAATATCATGTGTATCTCTAGTTTACAGTTCGGACACAAAAAACATATGTTCATAGAATAATAACATTACTAAAAAAGATCTGCCACCCAAAATCAAAGAAATTCAGGTGAATGACTCATTGGATCAACTTCTTCGCACGATGCCAAAGGCAAAATCACGGAAACAGAAAATTATTTCACAATATCACAGTTCCTTCCACTTTCTTTGTAATCGTAATCGAGTTTTATCACCCACTTAACTATTGGTTAGAATGATAAGCAGGAGGTACACCGGAACATATAATAATTTCACCAAAAACAAGGTTCGTGTGAGAATGACACCAAGTACATTTGAGAGTAACACTAAGATTATTATTTTGTGGATCAAAAAATAATAAAAATATATTAATGAAAGTTTCACCTAATCTTTGACAAAAGTTTGAATGAAAATTAACATATATTACACATCATCGAAGTGAAGTTTCAACTGTAATTGAAAAACAGTGGTAACAGCAGTTAAGGAACTGCATGTAAATTTTTCTAAAAAAAAAGGAAGATGCATACGATTCGAAGAACTATTTGAAAAGGAAACAAGCGAAGTAATGCGGGGAACTAACGGAGAAGGCAGTGGCGGTGGCTCCGGCGGCGCCGAGTAATCCGAAGAGGAACACTCCTATTAGCTTGATATCTTCGGCTTTCTTTTGGTTCCAATTGCTTTCGTTTTCGTCTTTGTTCATCTCTGAATCAAACTCAACAATATCTATTCAACAATTCCAATCACCAATCACCGTTCTTCTCTCTCAGCAGCTATTGCCATCTTTTCATCCTCCTCCTTCTCCGGTTTCTGTTCATCTTACCCACCGGAATAGGTCAAATCAGTTATTTTTAGCGGTAACAACTTAAAAATAATATGTTAATTATATTTATTTTATTTTTAACTTAATTTTAATATATATTATTATTTACTATAACAAAACATAATAATAAAATAATTATTATTATAAAAATAAATAAAAATAAACAGATAATATTTTATTTATTTTGTTTTTTATTATAAAAAAATATAAATAAAGTTGTTTTTTCTTTTCTGGTCTGGTACTAAAACCTTCAGAAATATATGATAAGAAGAGTAAGAGATTTTCGAAAACACAAATATAAACTTTTACTTTTTGTACCCCACATAAAATGAAAATAGTCCACTTGCCAAAGAATGGTTACTTCCACCCCTCTTATCTCTCTACCAGGTTTTAAGTCCTCCCTTCAATTTCTTATAATTTTATTCACAAATTCTTTTAATTTTACAACAGTTTTTTAAATTAAACTCATTTAATCTTTATTCATACTGTCAACAGCAAAATGAATTTCTTTTAACTGGTTTATAATTTTTAATGTAGGCAACCTTTTATCATTTTTTTTCACTTAGTAATTACTTTTTGTTTGTATTTTTACCATTTTCTCGTCCAAACTCAATTAACTTTATTTTATTAATTTTATTATGTATAAAATTAATTTTATATATATATATATATATATATATATATTTGTTACACACATCTTTCATAATTTTAATATAAAATTTTAGTAATATCTTTCTACTTATATCCATTCCAATAATGTATACCAATAATAAAGGAAATTATGTTTGTTGTTACATTATTTATTGACACAATTTCTTATTATATTATTTATCTATATAGATTTTTATTTTTTCTCCTTTTTAAACATAATTAACTTTATTTTTTTTTTGAAATAAAATCATAAAAATGAATAAAATGATTTATTTTAATACACCTATTTTATTTTTAACAGTTTTTTTTTCCATATTGTTATTTTATGTACAATTACTTTTATATTTACAGAATTAATTGTCTTTTCTGAAAAAAATCGTCATTGTTCTTAATCTTCCACAAACTTAACGTTTTCATCGTCACATTCTTACAAAATAATAATTATATTTAGTTGTAACATTGTTATTGAAGAGCCTTTTAAGAATCAAGGAATCAACAACCCTCACAGCTGCAATAAAGCTTTCATTAGTCAAACTCTCATCAATCTTTGATTTTATAGCACTGAAGCAATATTTATTTTTTATTACTACGATTGGACTTTAACAAACATATAATTGACAGACACATGACAGAATCCTTCAAAAATATCCACAAAATTTTCATTCTATAAGGAAACATGCTTCTAGAGAATGTCTAAGCTTTTGTATGTCTTTATTAGTGTGATTAAGTTATTGATATTTATTATTATAAAATTGACTACATCTAAATTGACCGGTCGGTCACCCATCCAGTTGGTACTGACCGATCAATTTAGATGTAGAATTCCAAATGGTTGTGGTGACCGTCAAGTCTCCTTCGAGATCATACAATCCATATTGTATAGTTGATAATGTTTTAAAATATTCCATTTGTCATACGTTTATTTAATGGTTGTATTTTGGCACTTTTCATTTTACTTGGTATAAATGAAATTTCCCAAGTCTTTGATTGTATTTTGTGGCCTAAACCACTAGGTGGAAATATTTTGGTTAGTTTAGACTTGCTCTTTTATATGCCACTAAATAATGAAGTAATCATGTATGACTCTTTCAAGTTATATATCATGTTATCATTGTTGTATTGTCATAGTCCTTTTATATGGTTGAAGGAGTATGTAATTCTATATTCAAAGTCATTAAATTTTTCTTTGTTTTAAATTTTATTTTCATATTTATTGTTTTACTTTAATAGATAACATATCAAATGGAAAATATTAGTTCTAAAAAATTAATACCAGAATAACAAAGACAAAAATGAAGACTAAATACTACAAATAAAAGATATATAATGACTATAGAACAAAGACATATAAAACGGTCTAAAAGAAGAAAAAATAGTAAAGTGAGGACAATCAACATTATTCAGATGACAAACAATTCTTCAAGAATGAGAGTGACATCTATTTGACAGTTGGCTTGATCCATAAATAATGTAAGTAATATTCAATCTCAATTAACATATCAAACCTTTCTTTCCTATACATATATATATTTTTTAAAATACTAATATACACACACATAAACACATATATTACCCTCAAACATTTCTCTTGTAATTTATTTATTTTTATTTAACATGATAGGTTATAATTTTACACCACAAAAGTTTGAAGGATGTAATGATAATAAGCAGGACCAAACAATTCAAATGTGAGTAACATGCAACATGGTTAATACACTCTTACCACCAAAATCAAACCTATGACATTTCAATACTTTATATATAGTGTGTAATGTAAAGATTTTTATAATCGAAAAGATTATTGTCAACATTACACCTTATATTATTTTAAATTCTTTATAATGTAAAGATTGTTTAATATGCTTACATTATTTCTAACTCTTTTTATATAAAAGTTTAAATTTTGTTTAAATATAATTAGTTTATTTTGAAAACATGATAGATTATGGTTTTGCACCACAAAAGTTTGAAAGATATAATAATAGTAAAGCATGACCAAGTAATACACATGTCACTAACATGTCACTAACACCGAAAGTGCACTTTTATTTTAATTTAGGTTATTTTAATAATTTACATCTACTTCATGTAAAAAAAAATACACTAAATTTTAGTTAATTTGTTGTAATTTTTTATATGCAAAAAAAATTATTTTCTTTTAAGTATAATTTATTACTTTTAACCATTTATAATACAATTTTATTTAGTTATTTAACATGACAATTGTTAATTGTATGTCACAAATATTTCAAGAAACAAATTCCAATGCATTAGGACAAAGTAATACACGTTTAAGAGTTATTGAACCTGCTTAATATATTTTTCTTACAATAATTAAGTTATGTTATAGTTTAATAATGTACTTTTACTTTTTCTTCAATTTATAATAATATACATCAAAAAATGTAGCAATGCAACATAGATTCCCACAAATATGCATGATAATGCTGAATAATTTTCAAATATTGTTCCAATGGTCAAATTTCAAATGCCTACTCCAACTATATATCGACATTGTCATGCACAATTGTTTATCATGAATCATATGATATGTGTTGCTATAGTGGAAAAATATTACTTCCACATGTTACTCCTCTAGATCGTTCATTTAAAAGTAAGTATTTTAAACAACATATATGCTTTCATTCACTTCACTCGGTATTCATATGGACAAAAATATAGTTGCATAAATAATTGTGGTATATAAAGTTTTCATGCTCAAGGTGCAATAAATCACAAGATAGTAGGATTTATCCAAATAACGGATCTAAACCTTATTTTTTTTATAGCTATACATTTATGACACTGAACATGAATTACAAAATAGGATGTTGGAAACTTCTTAACTTTATCAAACCATTGTTAATAACTTGCAACAAATACTACATTGATGTAGTCCTTTTGTGCATGTACTTATATAACTTGCTCAAAAACCAAATTTTAATGAATTTTATTTACTCATTAAAGAGTTTTTCCAATCAACAACAATACAATCTTCCAACTATATCTCAAGTAGCAACAATTATTATTATTGGAGACACATAATCAATGACACTTGGATGAAACATTAACGTTGTAAATCATGATAAAAATTTAATAAACATGCAAGAAATTGTCGAATATTATAACCCTTTATAATTTCCTCTATTATTTCCTTTTGACACATTGATTGAGACATTAACAACAAAAGTCATAATGGCCAAAGTATCTCATGTAGAGAATGCTATAATTACATGGTTCAGGTAAATTCTACCATAATCACCTATTTATCAACAATTTACTTATGAATGAAATTTTTTAAACATACATGCTTACTTCAATGTATATTCGTTTAAACAATCAATCTATAGTATTACAAATGAGAGTACTATTACAACAATATTTTGTACACAACTATGTCAAGCTTAAACTAGGGAGGTTACCTTGAATTCGTAATCATCAAAATAATATTCGTCCTGAAGTGTACCAAGGTTTGCTAGATGTTTTGCATAAAGTTCAAACTCATACAAATACTTAATGTAAGTAACATACAAAATCTATTACATCTAAATATATTAACACTCATAATGTCTTTGAAGATAATGTTGACAAGAAGATGATATAACAGTTATTGCTTACGATATTGGTAGTCATTGAGACTTGACACAACGTTAAGAAAATATGATAACTATTGTTCATGATGATAAACGAAATAATTTTATTACAGTGACATGTAATTTGTCTTAGAGTAAAATTTCTTCAAAACAACAAACTCCATGAGATCGTCTTAGCTAGTTCACAAGAATCTTTAGAAAAATTTGAGCAATTAAAGGAAGATGTCATTAATATAAAAGAGTCATTGAAAAAAGTTATAAGTTACATGTATGTCACTAAATTCCAGAAACTTGGTCTACCCCATATACATATGCTATTGATCTTACACAATAATAATAAATTAAGTGATTCAAAAGATTATGATAGCATTGTCAAGACAGAAATATCCAAAAAGGAAGAAGAACCACAATTTCATGATGTTGTACCAAAACATTTGATACATGATTTTTGTGAAACTCTTAATCCTAAATCATCATGTATGAAGCACAATCAATGCAAGAAGAGATTTCCCAAAAATTTCTTGAAAGAAACACGTCAAGGTAATGATTCATATCCTCAGTACAAAAGACGTTTCGATGAACCAATTTCTACAAATAGAAATCTAATTGTTGAAAACATATAGGTGGTTCCTTATAACCCTTGGTTACTCTTAAAATATGTCTGTCATATAAATGTTGAGGTACGTAACAAAATCAAAAGTTTTAAATATTTGTATAAGTATGTTTACAAATGTCCAAATTAAGTAATATTGGAGGTTCATAGAAGATTTACTACAAATGAGGTCATACAATATCTTGATGCTAGATGAAATTGTGCTCTAAAGACTTTATGAATATCTTGAGATGTATCATGTACTGAATGAATCCATATGTTGAAAGATTACAAATTCATTTACCAAATCAACATCAAATATGATTTTATAAGCATAAAAATATTAATGATATAGATAATAACAACTCTAAAACTGTACTCACACCATTCTTCGCCCTAAGTGGAAAAGAACCACAATCTAAAAGATTTTTGTATAGAGAAATTTCAGAGCATTAATGTTGTGATAACAAACAAAATGAATGTTACTAAAGAAGGTCAAACAAGAAAGTTATTGACGAATTTATAATGTATATCCTTCAAAAGGGATATAGTATAAATTCACCAATAACTTTCTTGCTTGGTTTTCTTTAGTACCATTCGTTTTTCTATTATTTCAACAATAATGTTATGAAATTTCTCAATACAAAAATCTTTTAGATTATGGGTCTCTTCCATTTAGGCAGAAAGATCATGTGAGCATGGTTTTGGAGTGGTTATCATCATTTAATGTGTCACTGATGTTTTGATGCTTATAAAATTGCACTTGATATTGATGTGAAAAGTAAATTTGTAGTGTTTTAACACATGGATTCATTCAATACATTGTAGATCTAAAGATATTCCATAAATCCTCTAAAGCACAAATTCATCTAACATCAAGATATTATTGGACTTCATCTATAATAAATTCTCTATGAACTTCCATTGTTACTCGATCTAAACCTTTGCGAACACACTTATACAAATATTTATACTTTTGATGTTGTTGCACACCTTAACATTTATATAACAACACATTTTAACATTAACGAAGGGTTATAAGGAACCACCCATATGTTGTCAACAATCACATTTATATTTATAGAAATTGGTTCATCAAAACATATTTTGTATTGAGTATATGAATCCTTGACACATTTTTTTTCAAGAAATTTTTGGAAAATCACTTTTTGCATTGGTTGTGTTTCATACATGGTGATTTAAGATTAAGAGTTTCACAAGGACCATGTATCAAATGTTTTAGTATAACTTCAAGAAATTGTGGTTCTTCTTCCTTTTTGGGTATTTATGCCTTGACAATGTTATCATAGTCTTTTGATTCACATAATTTATCATTATTGTCTAAGATCAATAACATATCTACATGGGATAGACCAAGTTTTTGAAATTTAGTGAAATACATGTAACTTATAAAATTTTCAATGACTCCATTAATTAATGACATATTCATTTAATTGCTCAATTTTTTTTAAAGGTTCTTGTGAGTAAGTCAAGATAGTCTTGTAGATTCTGTAATTTTAAAGGAATTTCATTCCAAGACAGATTGCATGTCAATGTAAGGAAAATATTTAGTTTATTGTCATGAGCAACAATTGTCATACCATCTTTAAAGTGGTGTGTCAAATATCGACGACTACCAATAAATGATGTTGGTAATATTATCTTTTTGCAAACATTATCCTCAAAGATATTAAAATATGAGTGTTAATATATTTAAATGTAATGAATTTTGTATGTTACTTACACTAAGTACCTATGTGAGTTTGACCTCCATGCAAAGAATCTTGTAAACCTTTGTACACTTCTACACGAGTATTATTTTGATGATTCTAAATCCATCACAATTTCTTTACCTCAATCTTGATGTAATTATCTACGACATATTGTTGTAATAGTCATCTCGCTTGTATTATTACATATTTGATCATTTGGATGAATCTACATTGAGGTAATCATGTATTTGTAATAATGTATTAAAAAAATGTACTCATAAGTAAATTGTTCAAAAATATGTCATCATGATAAAATTTACATGAGCGGTGTAACTATAATATTTTCGGCATGAGATACTTCAACCATTATCATTTTTTGTGTTGATGTCCTAATCATATGTACCAAAAGAAAATAATAGAGAGTTTTGTAAAGGGTAGTAATATCCGACAATTTCTTGTATGTTTATTAAATTTTCATCATGATTTACAACTTGAATGTCTTACCCACGTGTCATTGATTTTGTGTCTCCACTAATAATAATTGTTGCTACTTTAGATGAAATCGAAAGATTGTATTGTGTTTCATTACCAAAACCCTCTTTATATGAATAAAGAACATTCAAGAATATTTGGTTATTGAGCAAGTTATATAAGTACATGCACAAAAGAATTGCACTAATATAATATTTATTGCAAGTTATTAACAATGGTCTGATGAAGTTGAGGACTTTCCCATATTTTATTTTGTAATTCATGTTCAACGTTCAATGTCATAAATGTAACAAGGTTTAGACGCGTCATTTGGATAAAATCTTCCTATTTTGTGATATATTACACCTTGAACATAAAAACTATATGTACCCCAATCATTTGCAACTATAATGTCATCATTTATGAACACCCAATAAATTGAATGAAAGCACATGATTGTACGACTACTTATATGCTATAAACAATGTTTACTTTCAAACAAACCATATACAAATATTTTAAGTAACATTTTTCTGTCAAAGCAACACATATGATGTGTCATGGTAAAACAATCATGTATGACAATGTTGACATGTAATTAAAATAGACAATTGAACGATATTTGAAAATTTTCGAGTATATTATTTAACTACAACATAACTTATTATAAATTGAAGAAGTAGTATATTACTAAACTACAACATAACTTATAAGAAGAATATACTTACTAGGTTCAATAACATAAATTAACAACTATCATGTTAAATAAATAAATAAATAAAATTATATGATAAAATGGTAAAAGGAAATAATAAATTATATTTAAAAGAAAAATAATTTTTTTTGCATATAAAAAATTACAAATAATTGACTAAAATTTAGTGTAACATTTTTAAGTAGCACTCATGACATTCGATGTTAATAATATGTGTATTATATGATTATGCTTCATTATCATTACGTCCTTCAAATCATTGTAGTATAAAACCATAACTTGTAATGTTTAAAGGTAAATAAATTATATTTAAACAAAATTTAAACTTTTAAATAGAATGAGTTAGAAAGAATGCAAGACATTATAAGGTGTAATGTTAACCATAATTGTTTCAAATGTAACAATCTTTACATTACACACTTAAAAAAATATAAGAAAAATATTGAAATACCACAAGTTTAATTTTGATGGTAAGAATGTACTAACCACGTTGCATGTTGCTGACATGTAATTACTTGGTCCTGCTTTATTTCTATTACATCATTCAAACTTCTGTGGTGCACAATTATAACCTGTCATGTTAAATAAAATAAATAAATTATATGCTAAAAATTTGAAGGTAATATATGTCTATTTGTATAGGAAAAAAATGTTTGATATGTTAATTGACATTTGAAAGTTACCTGCATCGTTTACTGACCAAGCCACCTATCCAATAGATATCATTGTCACTCGTGGAGAATTGTTTGCCATTTGAATGGTGTTGATTATCCTTTATGTTTTCTTCTTTTTTTAATTGTTCTATGTCTTTGTTACGTGGTCATTCTACATCTTCTATTTACAATGTGTAGTCTCCATCTTTCTCTTTATTATTCTAATGTTGATTTTTGAACACTAATATTTCCATTTGGTATGTTATCCATTTAAGTTAAAACAATAAATATGAAAATAAATTTTAATACAAATAAAAATCTAATAATTGACTAATACAATACAACAATGATAACATGATATACAACTTGAAAGAACCATACATGATTTCATTATTTAGCAACATATAAAAGAGGAAGTTTGAACCAACAAAAGCATTTCCACCTCGTGGTTTTGGTCACAAAATTCAATCAAAACTCAGGAAGTTCCACCTATACCAAGTAAAAAGAAAAGTACCAACACAAAAAATACAACCATTAAATAAACATATAGCAAATGAAATATACTTTAAAGCATTATCAAATAATACAATATAACAATTATAACTATAAATAAATATCCTTTTCCATTTTCCATGTTTCCCAGTAAAATAAATTACTACAACTGCCACAATTAAATTGAAAGAAAGATTAAAAAATACAATATAAAAAAATTGTCTATTCTTCCATTGTTGGAGCAAGAAGCCCCTTTCACCACACTGTGGACCAATATGACCAGTATTCCAATGCATGGGTAGTCTAAGAAAAAAACTTCATCTATATCCCTATAAGTATCCAAGACATAAATTTTGTAATAATAAATAACAATAACTTAACGACACTAATAAAGACACACAGAAACACATATGCAACGTGGTCTGCAGTGCATTTTGTAGAGCATGCCATATAGTTTTGATTTTCCTTCCTTTTGTTCGGATGATTAAAATCCCCCCAAGTTGGGGGAAACCTTTGAAATGTTCATAAAAATTAAATATAGTGGATAGAGGATCACATGTTAATCCCTTTCTCCTCGTTCCAAATATAACCGAAAAGTAGTATCTATCACATGTTTCATGTAGTGACCCTTACCTTGAATTCACTTCTAGAAATTCTGTAATAATATATATTACTTCCAAATGCAGATGATTATTGGAAAGTCTCAGTATACATTGATAAAAATATTTACAAAGTTGTGTAGAACAAATTTATAGAAGTCTCCGAGAAGTCCCAATAGTGTTCAGTAAATGAACTAATTGGGTACAAAATAATTTAAAAGATTTTAAAGAGGCCATTGACGTCTGATTGGAATGCTTATCAATTAAATATGTCCCTGGATAATCAATCCCACAGAAAAAAATTCAATGCATCCAAGGACAACAACTTTACAATAAAACAGACCAACACCATCATTATTAATTTATGATGCAATAATTACCAAAAATTTAGTAGCAGCAGAATCATAATTTAGCGGGATGATAATTCTATTATGGGAAAGCTTAAGAGGACCTTTGGTGATTAACTTGAATACCTCATCTGGGTTGTTGTACAGAGTTGGGCAATTACAGATTTTGGTTCTTCCTTTCCTTTTGTATGGCTTCATATGAGCAAATTACTTCTTTGAACTTGGCCTCAGAAGCCTCTATCACATTTTAACATCCAAGAATCAATAATGCTATGGTTGGAGTTAACAAGATCCTATTAATGACTAGTAAAGGCATACCTCTATTATCTTGGTTCTGGTCAGGATGATACTGCATTGCCTTGGTTCTAAATGCTGTCTATAGAAGAGATAAGATAAAATTTATAAAATGAAACTAAGACCTGATAGAGCAATATATATATAGTAGAATAAGGAATTTATATTAAGATGTCCAAAACCAAGGTAAAAAGATATGAACGCTAAGTACATCTTTGCTGCAAACTAGATGTTATAGAAAGTGTTATACTAAAGTTTATAGTTAGTTCTTGGCCCATTATACATATAATTTATGCGTGATACAAACTCCTTTATTATAGAACTTTCCATAAGAATTTTGGCAACTAACAATGGATTTTGCTAGACCAATATCCATCATCTCAAGAAAAATATATTACAATCTCTATAGGGAGGACAATCAAAATACTGAATATAAAAATTGCAAATGAAAATTAAGGCAGCCTTATAACATGAGCACAAACAGTAATAATCTTATTTTTCGCATGGATTCACTAATTTCCAACAAATTGATAACCAAACCAACGGTTTTAATAAATAAGAAGGGTGCAAAACCAACCACCCGTCAAATAATATCAAGCAAAGGGTCAATCTTAGTCCTTTTCTTTCTTACATATCTTGATAACCAAAATAAAGAATTCACCATAATTCATAAATCAATCTCTTTATCAATACATATGTAGTGCATAAAGTTTATAAAGCATAAAGCAATATGAAAATAGATAATGATAATAGCAATAATAATAAATAATAATAATAATAATAACAAACAAAAATAAATGAAAATTTACCTTAATCTCAGCATCTGTATAGGGTGTTGTTCTAAACCTGAGATCCATAAAAGGAACCATTAACAACAACGTGAATGCAAAACAAACATGTTACAGTACACGTTCATGTATGGTTTTCAGTTAACAAATAATGTTCAATAAGCTATCAACAAATACCAAAATCACATATTTTTTTATAGGGTAATAATTACATATTGCTCCAAACGAGACATTACTCTAACCGTCCTATTATATCATATAATATCTTCAAATATTCTAGTTATAGCCATTTTCTTCCTGTCAACATGATTCTCATATTCTAGCAAGAACTGCGCCATCTTGTGCTCTGTCATATTTCTACCAAATCACACCTTATACAATCTAGTATCTAATATTACAAAGGCAAAGTAAGGTTCGTATTTCTACCAAATCAACCTTACACAATCTCGTATCTGATATTACAAAGGCAAAGTTACAATGCTTAACACTATATTGTGATAAATCAGGGAAGGAAAACAAGCGCTTTATACGTTCCTACAAAAGCTTACAATGCTTACAATGCTTAAGAATTATGTGATAAATTATAGAATATTAAATAAAGAATTTAATTCTGATATAAACTAAAGAGCAAACAAGCGCTTGATTATTCTAGCTTGAATAATTTTTTCAAACAAGTGCAACAACATGGTCTGTTGATTGTTTAAATAAGATTAAAGTTTAATCAATATTGTGAATGTCGAACAGTTCAAAATATGGAATTTATTCTATAATTACAACATGCGGTTAGGCTCATATCTTGATTTTTACTAGAAAGACACGAAAGGAGCTTGGATGATATATAACGGGGAGAGGGTGGTTAATTAGGAGCCACGGAGGGAAACATGAGTCAAATAATGACGACATTGAGCTGGAACAAAGACAAAATGTAGGAAATCCCAACAGAATGGGTGGTGTCATGTCATAAACGGGATCACCACAGTGGGGTATGCCATTCCTAAAGATGTGAAGTGGCGTTCCTAAGACTGGGATTGTCTTGGTTTTCCTCTGACATTATATTTCTTGCTGTTTTTTCTTTCTAAAGCCCCAGAACTTCAAAATAGCTACTGGCTGTAAGGAGCTTGGTTCCATTTTCCAATTCAATAAATAAATACCTATCACATTCTGATGTATCCATCTCCTTCTAATACAGGGCGTTGAATACCATTAAAAGTTATACTATCCTAGACTCCCAGTATCCAAGGCTCCTCACAATGCAAATGTACAAGGGAGGGCCACTGTGCACGGCATTACCTTTTCATTTGCAAAGAGAATATTCGGATTAAAACACATGATTAAATGATCACCACCAAGACAAAACTTTAATGTTGTGTCAGGTCTCACTGAATAAAATAACACTATTTCTGTAAGTACCTGTCAAGACCCAAAACTGAGTAGTGATGTGATAGTGAATAGTTTCTGCTCTCTCCTGGAGTGTGTTGATAATTGGCCCATTGCTCTCTGAAGGATTCTTCGGCCTTCCAATACCAATCATCTCTTTGAAAATGTTGATGATGTGCACCACTACCATTTCCCTTCCAGCTCTCGTAGCTTCTTCTACGCTTATCCCTTTCCCGATTAAACACACTTTGCATGCGCTTTATACGTTCCTACAAAAGCAACCTAGAATCAAGACACACTGCCTAGCCTCAACCAACCAATTAAACATCTAAGCAAGCAAAGAAAAAAACACAATTTCTTTGATTTACTATAGAGAATAAAATAAAATAAAAAATACACACTACAGTCAAATCTGCTTTCATAACAAAGTACTGTGACTCAGGATCGCCCATCAGAAGGATCGCATTACATCTCCCATTTTATTTTAAAAGTAAATGTTTAACTAAATAATAATAATAAAACAAAAATGAAAGTAATTGATACTAGAAAGAATAAATAGTCTTTGCAGAGACACATCTAATAACAAATTGTTTTGTATGCTAAATTTGTTGATTTTTAATCTAACTATTTTCAAAGTCATCAGTACCATGATTTATGAGTTTTACAATGACCATACATAGAAATTAAACTCTACTTCTCGAAAACTCACCACCCTCTCCACCTCCTCCTCATACTCCTCTTGCAGTCGTTTATTGTACCTCTTCCATGCTTCTTCTTGAAATGATGATCGAAAAGAACTGCCACTCGCTCCTCTTGACTGCGACCTGGACAGCTACAAAGAGTTCAACAATAGCATGATTCATGAACCATCAGTTTATTCCTGTGCATCTCTAGCTTGCATTTCAAACACAAAAAGAAAAAAGAAAAAAAGGGCTTTTCATACAGCATAATCTCCAACAACGTAAGAGGAAAATATATGTTCATAGAATAATAACATTACTAAAAAAATCTGCCACCTAAAAATCAAAGCGATTCTGGTGAATGACTCATCCGATCAACTTCTTCACACGTTGCCAAAGGCAACCATCACGAAAACACTGTAAATTATTTCACAGTGGAGGATCACCATGGTTCCAACCAATTTTCATGAAACACGTAATCGAGTTTTATCATCTCAATTTCAAAAGTTGAAAATTCTAATGAGTAAGTCACTTAAGGATTGATTAGAATGATAAGCACGAGGTAAACCAGACCATGTAACAGTTTCTTCAAAAACATGGTTCGTGTGAGAATGACACAACAAAGTGCAATTGAGAATAGCACTAAGATCATTATTCTGTAACAAAAAAAGTAATAAAAATATACTAGAATTGAAGTTTCAACTAATCTCTGACAAAAGTTTGCATGCAAATCGGCATATATTATACGTCATCAAAGTTAAATTTCAACAATAATTGGAAAACAACGGCAGCAGCGGTTAAGGAACTGCATGTAAGTTTTTCTAAAAAAAAAAGGAAGATGCATACGATTTGAAGAACAATTTGAAAAGGAAACAAACAAACTAATGCGGAAACTAACGGAGAAGGCAGTGACGGCGGCGCCGAGTAATCCGAAGAGGAAAACTCCCCAAAGCTTGATATCGTGCGCTTTCTTTTCGTTCCGATCGCTTTCGTCTTTGTTCATTTCTGAATCAAAGACAAACAATAGCACAATTCAACGATTCCAATCTCCAATTGTTCCACAATCCAAATTCTTTTTTTCTCTCACAGCAGCGATTGCCATCTATTTCTCCTCCTCGCCCTCCTCCGGTTCCTGTTCAACTAAATCACCAGAATCGATCCGGTCCGGTCCGGTCCTGCTAATATTAATCCGAATCATCACTATGACGTGGCACCAATCATCCGGTTCAAATCAACCTTTTCACTTATTGGGCCACAATGGGCCATATTCAATAAGGCCTGGCCCATTCTGAATCACCGGTTCGACACCGTTGGATTCCACCAACCGACACTCCAACATCCTCTTCACTTTTTTTTTTCATCATTGCCATTGCGACGAGAAAAAAAAAAATAACACTTTTTTTTTGTTATGATTCTCTCTCTTCTTTCTATTTGTATTGCGTGCAACTCAGATCTAGCGTTTGCAGAATGCAAGTTCTGTAGGATTGTTTCGTTTATCGGTAATTCCTGAGTTTTGGTTCCTTACGCGTTTTCAGTGCACTGATGTAGCTTTCGTCGTGTTTTCTCATCGGCATTGTGGTGAAAGCGTTTTTCATTCACGTTTTTCTGATTCGTGTGTTGCAGATTAATGCAACTAAAGCAACGCGTTTGTGCTGTAAGAAGATTCGAGAATTGAAAAGTTATGTCCAGGAGACCGGGGAATCCTGCTAGAAGGTTCGGTGACAATGGCGGTGGATTGTTCTCCTCGAAATCTAGGTCGCCGCCCGTTTTGTCGATTGCACTCGTAGTTATGGTGATTTTTTTTTTTTGGATTGACTTAATAAGGTGCTTTTACTTTCGGTGTTTTTTGTTTCTGATTGATTTGTTTTTGGTAATTCTACAGGGAGGTTTGCTTGTCATTGGTTATTTTTACCGGGGCTCAGGTTTGTTCTACATTTTTTGTTTTGTTACTTAGATGTGCTTTTGGCTTGCTTTGTTTATCTATGCAATTCAATGTCACGTTTTTATTTAACAGGTGGATTTGGCAGCCGTTTAGATTCTGTTAGCAGGCTTGAAGGTAGTTTCTAATTTTTTACCTCTCTTTGCTGTGAGAATTTATTACATGGTCCTAGATCACTACGATCTTGACCAATTTACATGTGAGAGGCACTTTCAAATTTAAAATTTTGGCTACCTATTACTTTGAAATTGGTCGGGACCATGACAGGTAATAATCTTGGATCGTGTAATAAATTCTCCTAGACTGTGATTTGTTTCACCGTCAATTTCTTTGTCTATTTAAGATACGAATAGAACTTGTGTACAGTCTCTTAAGTACTAATTGTGCTGATATCTTAATTGGAATGGGAGTTTTACCTTGACAGTTTGCGTAATACTTTAGCGCAAACCTTTATTATGTGAATTATATGGTATGATGTAAGTAGAATTATGCTGATATTTTAGTTGGTTTGCTATAAGTGTGTAGAGCGGATAAGTTCGTTGATGACTATGTGAGGTTAATTCCTAGTTAGCAGAGAAGGTTTTTGACACACTTGATGAATTTCGTTTAAGTTGATGTCTTAAGCAACAAAGCAAGGTTTTGTCATTTAATTGGACGTGCATGGTGGAGCTTTGTCACAAGTGATTGTTTTCTCATTTCGTTTGAGGTCTATGCTCGACTGATGACTTGCTGCATCAAATATGATTTTTTTGTTGTTGTGTTTTTTTGAAGTGATCAAGAAGACTTCAAGAAGACTTTCTACTCTTTGGAATCAGAGGTGTTTCTGTAATGATAAAATTTTTATGGTGTTAAGTTTCATGATGCTTTTCTCTTACTGAGTTGTCCATTAGATGCTTAGTGCTGCATTTGAATCCATAGCATACAACTGCGTGGCTACTTTCTTCACTGTAGGAGTTTCTTCTCTGATTTGTTGTGATATAACTAGACATATGTGGTTCTTTTTGGGGAAAAAAAAAGAGAAAAGAACAAATTGGTCAATAATTCATTTTTTGTTAGACTAACAGATTAAAGGTGTTGAGTTATTTCTCTTTATTGAAATCTTATTGACTTTTATTCATGTCCCAAAGGTTGAAAATCTGCACTTGTACATCCTTTTTTTCTTGTGATAGTATGCATTTTGTTGAATTGAGATTCTTGAAAGATAGCAACTTATTCCATAATATAAAGTCCATATTTCTTTCTCGAAATGCATTTTCTACTGTCCTTTTCACTGTTTTTTATTGCATTAAACAGAAAAAATGTTCGTTTGGCTGTAGGTGTCTTTTTATTCTAGTGAGTTGTTTTATCTAGTCTTCTTGTTGAGGATAGTGATAATATGATATTTTTTTCTTGTGTCAGTTGTCATCCTTTGAGTTGTATATTATTGCTGTGACACTTCCAGTTGGGTTCAGACTGACTGCGTATAACTTATGATGACCATCTTCATACAGTTAATGCAAAACAGTCCGAACATATATACAAGATTAAAATACTTGAAGTTGCTGACACTAACTGGATCTTTCGTAATGAGTGTTCTATGCATTTGTCCTACCGTGTAGTAAACAGTGTTTATCAATGATTTACATCTTATCTGTGGTTTCCCTGTTTTTTGTAACGGCATTATTCTAAAGATTTGATGATAGGTAGAATAGGTTTCATGGAAGTTATTTTCATATTACTCCAGTTTTCTTTGCTATTCTAATTTGCTGTTTACAATACTTGCATATTCTCGAACAGTGATGAATTTTGTTAGTATTTGGGTTCAGTGTTTGGATATTTGGAGATAAGGAGATGGGATTAGATCAAAGGAAGAAGAGAAGGAGGTGAAGAGCATGATAGATAGTTTTTGATTTTCCTTCCTTTTGTTTGGATGATTAAAATCCTCCCAAGTTGGGGGAAACCTTTGAAATGTTCATAAAAATTGAATATATTGGTTAGAGGATCACATGTTAATCCCTTTTCTCCTTGATCCAAATATAACCGAAAAACCGTGACCTAGTGGTATCTATCATATGTTTCATCCAGTTATCCTTACCTTGAATTCACTTCTAGATTTTCTGTAATAATCTACATTACTTCCAAGTGCAGGTGATTATTTGTGCAGTGGAGAGGTCCAACAAGCGATTCCCATTTTACAGAAAGCATATGGAGATAGCATGCATAAAGTTTTGCATGTTGGTCCTGATACTTGCTATGTGGTCTCTAAATTGCTGAAGGAGGAGGAAACTGAAGCCTGGGGAATAGAACCATATGATATAGAGGAAGCTGATAGTAGTTGCAAAGCACTTATCCATAGAGGCAGCGTGCGTGTGGCTGATATCAAGTTTCCTCTTCCATACAGGCCGAAATCTTTCTCTCTTGTAATTGTTTCAGATGCTCTGGATTACCTTTCTCCAAGATACCTCAATAAAACTCTACCAGATTTGGTGAGGGTATCATCCGATGGTATTGTAATATTTACTGGTAAGAGCATTCCATGGAATTTAATGTAGGTTCCCATCAATGAATTAAATTTATTCTTCTGTCTGAAGAATTTATGTGAAACTTAGCATTATAGGTTTTGATAGACCTAAATAGTAAATGGTGTCAGTTGATTCATGTAACTGATCCCACTCTGATCTAGCTGTTATTGAGTCCAAAATTTTGGTTGTTATTGTTGGAGTGAATCATCCACTATGGTATTAATATGTCGAGCATAAATGTTGTTTGAGGTAGTGTCTTTGTGCTTATGTGAACACTTGAACTCCCTTTTATTTGACTTAGAAGTATGATTTGCTTTTACCGGTGTTAATGTTGATGAGTTGTTGGGAGCTTGCGCTTTAAATATACTGCTTTTTATGTTCCTTAATAGACTATCTTAGCAATAGTCAAATAATCTCTTGGTTCTGTCACTGACTTCTGATGAAATCTATATTGAAGGTTTTCCTACCGCTCAAAAGGCGAAGGTAGCGGATGTTTCTAAATTTGGAAGAGCGGTGAGTAGATTTTGCATGAAGAATAAAATGTTATCCATATTTTTTTTAGATATATTGATGTCAATTACTGGGGCTGGGTGCATGGAGGTCCTTGGTCCTAGACCTACATATATATACCTTTCATTTTTTATACATATTTAGAAAATTGGGGAAAAGTTAACGGATTCGTCTTGCTTCAGGCCAAGATGAGAAGTTCATCCTGGTGGGACAAGTTTTTCCTCCAGATTAACTTAGAGGAGAACGAAGCTGCTTCTAAGAAGTTTGAACAGGCTTCCACCAAGAGTTCGTATATTCCAAAGTGCCAAATATTCCACTTGAAATCACTTCATTGATGTATGGGATGGTACAGCATTGGAGATCTCTTAATGTTGCTTCTCTATTTTCATTTGAAACAATTCCTTCTATAAAGGTAATTTAATTCTTTAAAATATACTCGCCTTAGATGGAGTGCATCAATTCTATTAATAGATTTTTATTCTTTGAATTCCAGCCCCTGGCTGCAAAAGACAAATAGTTAAATATTTAACTAAATTGGTAGTTGAATTAGGCTATCTATAAGTAAGTTGCAAATATTCCTTCTTTTGTTGAGATACAAATTAAATAGATGTCATCATATGTTCTTGAGTAATATGTCAAAAGGTTGGATAAACCACATTGTTTCGCTTTAGTTTACTTCAATCTCCACACCATCACTGTTGTAAGCAGTAAGAAATATAATACACTTTTTTTTTTAATATTCTTAGTCGAACTAGTTGAACGAATATAGTTTGATTGTTTGGTTATGTTTGGAGAAAATTTATTTGTAAGCATAGGTTAGAAAAATACAAGAAAATAATGACATTATTTTTTTCATGCGTTAAAAATTAAATTTAGTTTTACATTTTATATGGAATAGCTTGTACAATTAGTTTATAGAAATATTTTTTGAAACAAATGCATGTTGTGATTTTGTTTATTTGCTTTCACAAAATGTTTCTTCCTTTTCAATAAAGAGACAATTTTCTTTAGTTTTTTAAATAGCATTTCTTTAAATAAAATGCTTTATTTTGTTAACTAATTAAAATACAGTGCAATGACTAAAACAAACAGCATAATATTAAATCTCTAAAGCTTAAAATGTTTTATTTTGTAGAAAAATAAAATTGAATAACATCTATACCAATGTTTTATTTTTGTTAAAAATTAAAATAAATCACGCAATGGCTAAAACAAATAGCATAATATTAAATGACAATAAACAAATAGCATAATATTAAATGACAATTTTAAAATACTAGTTTGCTGGTAACTAATGATGGCGTGTGTCGATGCAAGGTTATTGTTTTGTACAACAGTTTATTTGATCTGAATATAGTTTTTTTTTTTCTTTCATAATTTTTTTAATTTTAAATATATATTTTTAGGTTATCGTTGAAAGGCAATTTATTTTTTAAATATGAACTGGATTTTATTTTAATAGTATATAAAATCTAACTTTTAATGATAATATATATAGATTTATATGGAATGAAACATGTGAAATATGAAATTCTTTTGATAACTTTAGGTATGTTTGTAAAATCAACTTCTAGCTGAATGTTGAAAAATTAGTTGTAAGCAAAAAGTTGTTAGTGCTAGTTTATTAAATAATAAATATATGCTAAAGTAACTTAAAATGTAAAAGAATAAATATATGGACATATTTATATGCTATTTTTATTTTATGATTAACTAAATACTTTGATACGTCTATAACTTTTGTGTATTATAATTATTTCTTCTTTTTTTTTCTCTCTTCGAAACTGAATATGAAGAACTGAAGGAATCATCAAATCAGATTACTTAAGAGTTGAATTTTAAAAACCTACTTAAATAAGTTACTTAATCAATCATGTTCATTTTTCTTAAACTAAATTTTATCTACCCTAAAGGAACCTATATGTAACAGTTTAATTGCATTAAAATAGATATGTACGAACTGATTGACCTAAAGAAGTTTTATAAATGAAAATTGTCATTTTATTACATTTAAAAATTACTGTAACACTATACATACAATTAAAAGAAGTAATAGTCACTTTATCCTAATTATAAGAAATCAAACTATATTGTAATTTATGATATATTCGAAATAAATGCAGATAAAGTGTCTGAAATGGACTATTGGCCGACATGAAACTACGTGGATGTTAAGTGAAATGAATTATTGAGGGAATGGAAGTATGTAATATTAACCTCTTACTATTATAATTTATCAGATCTTTACTGTGTTTTAGGATGAAATTTTTTGTCGGATAATTTATTTTCTAAATATTTAAGTTGTTTTATAGTAATATATATTGTTTAGACACTAAATTTTAAAAATAATTAAAAAATTCAAAATTTATGGATTAATTAATTAAAAATTAAATAAATTAAAAATTCAACTAGAAGCTAGAAACATCTTAAATTTATGTTATTTTTATATTTTCTTTTTTATTTTACCTTGATTTTCAGAATCCTCGTCTCCACTTTAGTTAGGATGTCAGAAAATATTTATTTCAAACTGAAGTGGTTATAATTATTTTATTTTTTTGTAATTTCTGACAAGTTATATTTTAAACTTTAAACTTTAAATCTTAAACTCTGATCATTAACATTATTTTTTTACCAATGATAAACATAATTTGTTTTTGTTAAAAGTTAACATATATTTCCTATTTACATTTAATGTTAATGAGGTTATTTTTAACCGATATCAATTAAAGCATGAGTTGAAATTACTTTTCAACCAGTGTTAATTAAGATTTTTTTCTAATCAATGTTAACATGATTATTTTTTGTTGTTTCTTCCTCCATCCCATCGAAATTGTTTCCGCAGTTCATTAAATATGTGAATTTCTAGGTTTTGTTTTCTGAAATACACTAAATCAGTTCTGAAAAAATATTTTCGAAAAACACACATCAATATTACGAATCCAGATACCAAATTTTCACCATTCATCCTATTTTGGATCAAAATCTTCAGAGAAAGTCTATATTTACTTCCTGAATTTTGGCAAAAAATTGAAACTCGTTCTTGATAGAAAATTTGATAAAATTTAGTTCCCAAACTTTAAAAATTAATAAATATAGTCCTTTTAATCAATTACGTTGACTTTTTTTTAACGTGTTAAATGTGTTTCATTCATTTTAATATTGAAGTTGTTTATGTCGTTTGACACATTTTTGACTTAATATTTACTGAGAAATGTGTTCGAAACCTAAACAAAAAAGTTAACAAAATTGGTTAAAATGACTATATTCATTCATTTTTAAAGTTTAAGGATTAAAATTTATCAAAGTTCATGGAATAAAAATATACTTTAACCCTTTTATTGAATGAGAACTATGACAATCAAACTATTTTTTTTGATATATATACGGGAGTTTCTTAATCACCTAACATGATATGAGTTACTCTCCAATTAATATTTTCAGAATTATTTATCTGTCAATATATATTGATGTTTCAAGAGTTCTTTCAATCAATGTAGTAAATTTCTCTCAATGAATGTTAATAAGATTTTCTTTTTCAGTTAAAGTTTGTAGAAATGATTTTTTGCCATTGTTTGCAAGGTTGAAATTTAATTTTTTTTTATATTAAGTAGTAATTGAAATACTTTATCTTACTAACGGAAATAAAAATTTAATAAATTTCAATCGTTATCTAAATAAAATATTTAAAAGAATTAAACAAGTTAAAATAATAGTAATTGAAATAAATGTATATAAATTACAAATATTTCTATTCAAATACAGAAGTTATGTAATTTTGGTGAATATATTAAAACAAAATAACCTGAATTAGATGAGTCTCCTCTTTACTTAACTATTACGAGATTAACTCACGATTAAATTTTGAGTAACAAATTCCAAGACAATAAAAGAAATCAAAGTGTCGGTGAAGAAAATTGAAAATTCAAATTTTTGTTTATCTTGTATTTTTATAACTTTTAAAATATTTAAAAGAGTTTTCAAAACATCCTAATTGATTATCATTTATGATAATAAATTATCATTAATTAAGTAATGAAATATACATATTAAAAATCAATTATCTTTCAGAACATACCTACCTATTTAACCAATTGTCCATTATATAATTAATTTTCTCTTTATTGTAATGCATATTTAATTATTTAGTTAATAAAATAGTTTACTATATTATTTGGATTACATTTTTATTATAATAAAATTTATCTTAAATATATTCTTCTCAAATTTGTATTATATATTGTATATTGTATTGTATATACTATTCTCTTGATACACAGTAGTTACCGAAAGTTGAAATTGTTAGAAGAAGAACATGATACTAAAGTCAAAAGGACTTATGATGATATTGATGTATGTTTATTTATTGTAATGTTATTTATTTTATTGATAAGAGATAGAGATAGAATAAACTTTTCAGCATGATCTCACCTTTTTTTGTATTTATTTCTTATACGAGGCAGTACTAATGTCGTATATTGTTACAAAAGTAATGTAACTTTTTTTTTTCTTTTTATATATACTTGTGTGATTTACAGGTAAAAAGTATATATTTATATTCTTTGTAAACGGATAAACTCCAGAACTTACAACTTTACCTAAAGTCAAAATGTACCACGACAAGAAAAAGAGAAGCCATTTTCTATATATTTATTTTTTATTTGAATACATTTCTCGAAACTTCTTTGACATTCATCGCATTATGGAAAAAGGGGCTGCGTCTTATGGAAGCACATGCTATCATGTGTTGATTTATTTGACTTCAAAGCGGTGTGTGATTTTGGACATAAGAATTTTAAAAGCATTTGAGACAGATGGGTTGATTATATTTGACTTAATGCCACCACTATTTTCAGATTAGATTTGCAACAACCTAACAATAAAAAGGTTTTTGCTCGAAGGTTCCTTAAATTTTCCATCCAAATATATCTTTTCTATAAACAAGGTTAGTTTTCGGTTCATACGATAAATCTCATATTTCTTAGAAATTAAGTTTAAATATTTTTACCTGTTTTTTTTTTTATTTCTTTAAAAAAATTTTAAAAACAAAATGGTAATTAAATTCAAAAGCTCCAAAACATACAATACTTTAAAAATATAAAAATACGGTGATTTTTCCTGATAATTTATCACCAATTTGGGTCAGAATAATTTTTTTTTCCGTCAAATATTGTCCTCCGTATATTTAATTTTTTGAAATGATAAATAATTTAAATATTTTAAATTTGCAGTAGATAATTCTATAATAAAATAGAGTAATTTTGTGTTCCGTGATTTTTATGAATAGTTTAGAAATGCCTAATTATTAAGGAGGGGAATGAGTTCTAAATGAACACGAAAGCCCATTTCCTGCAATTTGTTCAATAGTGGGCCCATGGAAGCTTTTATGGCGCGCATACCAACACGTGTTTTGAGCCCACAACTTAGCCATTCAAGTTGAAAAACAAGAAAGACTATGCTACGACAAGGCACAACAATTTTAAACAAGGCCAGAAGCAAGGAACCAATAACGTCATCAAGATCCACGTGGGAAATCACCGATCGAGCGGGTACATGGTTGTGTCATGGTCTGCGATGCAGCGTATAGAACACGTTCTCCTCTGTAGCATGTTCGAGTGGGTTAGTTACACACTCGCATCACGCACATGAGGTTGGCGTCTCGGTGTCCGCCACGTGGCGAAGCCGTTACTCCCGCTTTCGAATTTCATTCTAATATATCGATCAATCATATTATACGCTTCCGAAACGCGATTTCGTAACGTGGCTTTTTCTGATTATTACTTCTACGCTTAAGTTGTTTGCGTGTTGGCTGGCTGCTCAGAGAAAATAGAAGAGAGATAAGGAACCAATTATGCAGTGGGACTGAAAAACGAAAAAGGAAAAAAAGAAAGGAAGAGAAAAAAGGGAAAAAGAAAAACAAACAAACACACCCCAAAACTCAGGGATTCATTTTTGTTCGTTGCCTTTGAATCAAACCCTTCGCTGTATTATTATAAACGTGCGTTCTTGTGAAGTGGAAGCAAAAGCAAGGCTCGCGGCATTGCTCTGCGAGTTTTGACTTTTAAGCGTCACCTAACCTTCTTCTTCTTCTCCATCTTCTTCATTTTGGTTTTTAGCAATTCAGCATTTTCTCTAATCTTCTGGTATTCCACCACTGTGCATCGCTGATTGATCTTCATTGACGTGTTGCAAATGCGCATCGCTGTGCAGGTACATTATGCCTCTTTCTTCTTTTCTTCTTCGGATTCTGATTCGGATTCGGAATGTTGCTTCCTTCTAGAATCGTTTCGATTTGTTCTCTTTCATCGATTCATTTAGAGTTAACCGTTTTCGTTTTTGTTTTTTTTGTTGCTATGGAGTTTTGTTTAATTCAGAGTTGTGTGCCTGTTAGTGTTTGGTTTGAAAGCTGTGTTAGTTTGAATCTGTTTCGGCGATGCGTGTGAAATTCTGAATCTAGTATTGTTGGTTAGACGGATAATAACTGTAGGGTTTATAGTTTGTTTTATTTTACTAATTAGCGAAACTGATAGTGATTTACTGAACTGGTTGTGCTTCTTGTCTTTTTTTTCTGTCTTTTGCACCCTGCGTTTTAGTTTGTTTACTATTCATTTTTATTTCCTCTAGCATGGGAACTAAATATGGTTTTGCGAATTTCATATCGGATTAACAAAGTAGTGAAATTGAGCATTCGGAAGTGTGTTTGAGATAAAATATTTTGTGAATTTCTCTAACTTAGTTTTAGTTGTTACAATTGACTTATTCTCCACCCCTTAAATGTTAAGTCGAGTACTTATTGTAAGTATGGGTGATCAAGTAAAAAAACTGATGTTTGATCAATTCAAATTGCCGTTATGGTGCATTATTTTCTGAAGAACAATGGAATTTTATTTGTAAATAAATTCAATAATACGAGTTACGTTGTTTAGTGGTTCTAAACTCAACTTTTAAATTAGCTTTTTATTAGTACCTGATAGTAAGTTGGAAAAGGTATTGAGAAGTCTATGAGGCTTCACTAAGTAACTTTGCACACTCATGCGTAGTGCTCTTGTCAAATCCTTCATAACTTGCAAGCGGATAAGGTTATGGAGCTTGAATGTCATTCATCACTAATTCGTATTATTGTTATTTTTAATTCCTCTCAAATTGCAAGTTGCATAGTGGATTTTTTTCCTAAGATATTATACGGTGTGATATGAATTTAAGGCATGTATCTTCGTTAGTCAATGTGCCAAAGTAGAAATGTTCTCAAAGTAAATAAATCTTGCTTACAGTTATTTAAGGTTCACTTCTTTAGCTCCCAGAGAGTGTGTCTTTTTTTATAGAACTTTCAAATGATATATCCTTTTTTATTTTTATTTTTTTCATTTCGATCTTCCGTGTCTATGTACTGTTGCATATTGTGGAACAGTAAAAATTCTCATAGTTATTGACAGATATCATACTGCACCTTAACAAATTAGTAAAAGAGATCTTTCAATTTTGCATTGTTGAACCTGCTCAAAGAAATTCATTCTTACCGAGATATTGGTCGGAATATATACTATTTCAGGTGATGGGCATGATTTGGATTTCTAATGTCTTTCTTACGGGGTGATGAGATGCGTCTACTTTTGAAGTACAGTGAGGAGGGATGGACATCAATGCTCTTCTAACTTCTGCTGGAATTAATATTGGTCTGTGTGTGGTGCTCTTTTCATTTTATTCCGTATTAAGAAAACAACCCAGCAATGTTAACGTGTACTTTGGAAGGAGACTAGCCTCTCAGCATTCAAGACGCGTTGATCTCTGCTTAGAAAGATTTGTTCCCTCCCCTAGCTGGATACTGAAAGCATGGGAAACGTCTGAGGAAGAGATACTAGCTATTGGTGGCTTGGATGGTGTGGTTTTTGTGAGGATGCTTGTGTTCAGGTTGTTCAGTTCTTCAAAGATCGAATAGCTTTATTTGTGTGCCTTATGTTATTTTTATGAAGCTGAAAAAAAAATTGTTATTTTAACGAACGTTGTGATAGGGTGAATTGCTTTATTATTTGTTAATTTTTTAATCTGAAATCTACCAAATTTTAACCTACCAATTATATTTAAAAAGCGTATCAAATAAAAAAATTAAGTCTAAAGCAAATTTGATTGTCCATCTTGTAACTTTACTAACTGTAATGTTGACGTTGTCTCCAACAGTATCCGAGTGTTTTCCATTGCTGCTGTCATTTGCCTTGCTCTGGTGCTTCCTATAAATTATCATGGTATGGACAGAACGCATAAGCATATACCTTTTGAGTCGCTGGAAGTATTTACCATTGAGAATGTCAAAGAAGGTTCAACGTGGTAAGACTTCAGAGTTATATATTACTTCTCAATTAAAGTTTTAATTATGTTAATTCAATTAGAATGTCTAATGATGCATACAAGTTGAGAAATACAATAGAAAATATATATTAAATTACTTGAAGTTTCATAACCAGTAATGAACTACGCTCTCAAAGAATAATGTGGATCTGCATCATCATTTGACTTTTCCTCCTCATGGATGAATAAACTACTCAACTTTTCTTTACTGGGAAGTTTATTTGTGTTGTTTTTTCTCTTCCAAAACAATAAACATGAAGTGAGTGCAAGAAAATGCGATATTTTGAGTTTCGATTGATCCAGACCTTAATGTATTGTGTTTTTTTTTTTTCCTTTTTCATTTTAAGATGTCAATAGAGTGATAATTAGTGATCTTATGCAGAAATGCACCCCTAAACTGGTTACTTATAGTCTGTTTTTATTCTCTTGCATGTCGTCAGGCTTTGGGCTCATTGTGTTGCGCTATACATCATAACATTCTCGGCTTGCACTCTTCTGTACATTGTAAGGATCTGAACTTATCTACAACATAAGCACCTCTACCATTTTTAGTTTTACTTTTCCATGTCTTAAATATTGATTTGTCAGTGTTTATATTTAGGAATATAAGAGCATTACTAATTTGAGGCTACTGCATATTGTTGGATCACCTCCAAATCCAAGTCATTTCACAATTCTTGTCCGATCAGTTCCCTGCTCTTCTGAAGAATCATACTGTGAAACCGTGAAAAGGTTCTTTTCACATTACCATGCATCAGCATATTTGTCACATCAAATGATTTATAAGTCTGGTAAAGTTCAAAAACTGAAGGTGGGCTTCCTAATTCCTTTAAATATTTTCGTTTTCATTTGAGCGTCATACTGCTTGCCAATTTTATATTTATGTAAAGTTCATTGCTTAGATCACCATCACTTTGTGAAGTCATAACTGTCAATACGTGTTTTTTCCAGTAATCTATCAGTTTAAGATGGTTATTTGGTTTTGTTGGGTAAGCTTAAATGTGAGTTGTTGCATTTAATAGTGTTGGTAGAATTAAAGTATCTTAGGAAAGTGAAAAAGTTAGGAGTGCATCTAGTAATGATTGTGGTATGCAATAAAGTTCATTAGTTGTGGTTGAAGGGTCATGTCTAAAGGCCAATATATAGACCATGTACTGCTCATTGTAAATTATAGCAAGTTATAATATACAAAGTGTTTTATCCAGAAGACTTGTTTGTCAACATGTTCAAGGTAGGAGAACAGAATAAATGTTTGTATGAAAATTATAACCTACATGTTTTTCATTCTCTAACTCTATGCAGTGGGAAGTTATTTGTCCTTCTGTTTGTAGTGAACTTGAAATTTGTGGTAATTCTGTCAAGTAGAAATGGAAGTTACTTTCTCCTTTTTGACATTCTTGAATTTACATTTAGTTTTCTCATACCATTATATTACTAGTTATACTCGATGAAAATGAATGTTAGGCTTTAAAGGGATAAGAAAAAGTTGGTGTAGCCAAAATAAGATGTTAAGATGATGTGTGGTCAGTCACACAAGAAAAGAAAGATGTTTTATATAGGGAGATATTGTTGTGAAATTCAACTATTAAAGTATGTAGTTATTATTTTATTTTATGATCTTTAGCGTCATTTTTATTTTCAAAAATATAAACTTGTAGTACTCTTGTTGACAGAACAACTATTTATAATTTATTCTAATCTTCTTCCACCAGGATGATGCTGAACATGTATGTAAGGTACTTAAAAATGCTTCACTGGACAAGACTTGTAAGCCTAGTTTTAGGCATTGTTGTTCTGCAGCATCAACACATTCTTTCAAGAAGTTTGCTATCGGAATGGATAGTGCTAATGGTGGAGCGGACAATACTGACATGAATTTAGAAACAACGAAAAAGGTAACTTTTTTGGCTGGACTGGTTTACTTCCGTGGTTTATGTTCTTATGTCATAAACTTTCTTTTTCATTATTTGACGTTAAAATACCATGTTTGGAAATTGACAATGTGATCAAGATCCATTAACATTGCTATAATTCTTTATTTTTTCTATTTTGATTTTTAGTGATAAACAACTCTGGTTCATTGTTGTACGTGACCTGTAACCAATTTAGACAGGGAAAATTTTAATCGAAACTAATTGCGTACAGATGTTTGTCCAAGCCATGAAATCAAAAGTAATGTATGGTTGCCTTTTCAACGAGAATGTTGAAAAGGAAGTTCCTAGTGACATGGACGAACAAATAATCATTGATGTAGCTGCATTCTTTTAGGTCGTCAATTCGAGATATATAAGCCATTTATGAAGCTAGACATAGGAATGATCTTTGGTGGATTAATTGGTTCTTGACATGCTATTTGAACCTTTTTGTTTGATCTAGAGTAAGGTCTGTTAGGTAAACATAAATGAGGATAGTTAGGGAAATGCAAAACATAGGAATGTTTCTTAGTAATAATTATGGAGTTCCTTAAATTGTACTTTGGTAGTAGATGGATAGCTACCTTTGGGACTAGGAGTTCATTAATAGTACTCTGGTAGTAGTTGAGTAGATGTATTAATTGTATTTTGGTAGTGGTTATATTAAATGTATGTTGTTGAAGAGACAAGTTAAAAGGGCCTATAAAAGTTTCATATAGCAAGTCATAATCTCAAAAAGTGTTTATCCAAAATGACTTGTTGTCACCTAATTGGCATCAGAGCTTGAGAGCCTGAGCGTCTGAGTACTTAAGAAAGAGTGTTTGAGAGCTAGGGAGTTTGAGCGAGATGGTCAACCTAGCAAACAGTATGCCCTTGCCAAAGTTAACAAAGGACGTCAGCTATGACAACTGGAGTTTGCAAATGAAGGCTCTCCTTGGTTCCCAAGAAGTATGGGAAGTAGTTGAAAATGGACCCCAAGAACCAACAGACATTGAAGAACATACAATTGTCCAACTTGTTGTGCTGAGAGCAACACGAGTAAAGCACAAAGCACCTTTGTATGCGTTGTACTGAGCTGTTGATGAGTCCGACTTTGAGAAAATAACAAATGCTAAATTTTGAAAAGATGCATGGGATATATCGAAGAAGGCTTATCAAGGAGATCATCGTGTAAAGTAGGCCAAACTTCAAACTTTCAAAGGCAAGCTTGAAAGCATGAGGATGAAAGAAGTTGAAAGAGTTGCCTAGTATATTTGTCGTGTTGAGACAATAGTGAACCAACTTGGAGGGAATGGAAAAACGTTGCCCACTTGCCTAGTGGTGGAGAAAATCTTAAGGTCATTAATTGATGACTTTGAGAATATTGTATGCACTATCGTGGATTCCAAGGACTTTTCAACACTCTCGGTGGAAGAGCTTGCTGGATCACTCAAGGCGTATGAGCAACGAAGAAGGAAGAAGAAGGAGAGTCTCTCGAACAAGCACTTCAAGTGAAGACAACATAGAGGAGAAGAAGGCATCTTATACTTATACTCAGAACACTCGAGGCCAAGTGGTATAAAAAGTGATCCTGGTGATAAAAGTCGGAAGACAAGAAGAAGACAAAGAACAGTACGACCAACAAAATTGGTGTAGAAGAGGATAAGGTCCATGGAGAGGATGTCAGTAATGCAACTCAAAAGTTGAGTGTTTTAAGTGTGGCAAATTATGGCCATTGTGCAAAGGAGTGCTACTCAAATAAGTGTTTTAGTTATGGTAAGGTCAGACACTATGCAAGGGATTACCGATCCGAAAACAAGAGGGAAGAGATGATCAACCTTCTCATAGAAGATGTTGAAGTGTTGTTGATGATGGAAAGGTTTGAAATCGGTCTAAGTTCAGGGACTGTTCATACTGAAATTGGAAGCTTAGATGACCAATACTGTAAGGGAAACGACAAAGATTGCGGTGTTGCAACGAGAGCATGATGAATTGGTGAAAGAGAACATGGTAAGAAAGGAAGAGATCAACAAGTTGAAAGTAGAGCTTGATAGTTTGCGAATCTGGAGGGTGTGCAGTCGTGCGAGGCGGTAAATGTGGGTGAGGTTATAACATCAAGGGTGGCAAATCTGGAGACAAATGTGGCTAGGCTAATCATGATATGATATTGGAGATCAATCGTTTCATCGTGCAACACATGGAGAGAGTGTGGATGGAACTCAATGTGAAATGAGTGAGACAATCAAGAATGTTTATGAAGGTGATACAAAAGGTTGTGGAGAAGAAACTCAAAGAAAAAGATAAGGAGATTCAACACCTGGGGAAGCTCAATTGGGTGCTTCAAGACAAAGTAAAGAGTCTCAGAGCAGAGAATAAGATATAAAGGGAGTTTGCACAGAACAATCTAAAACAGGAACTTGCCATGTTAACAAGAAGAATTGCCATCACGACATGGTTGTCCCCGCCAAGTAGAATATTGGAAGTAACAACCGAGGATCAGAGGAGGTGAAAGAGAATGAAGTGAGTGGAAACATAAACCAAAACGGTGGTGTTGTGGTAAGAAAGATGTGCAACGAGTGTGAGCACAATCAAGGTAAGGAAGAAGAAACAAATAAAAAAACAGTTGAAGTTGTCATGGCCAGCGGTAGCAGCAGGATCGACAACTATAGTGATTTATGTGTGCCATGGAAAATGGAGGTATTTTCAGATGGTCAAAGAGTAACCAATCAACAATTGAAAAATGGGCTAGTGCTTGTGGCAAGACGAAATAAAGGATAGAAGATCCATTTAAGTTTACGGGGAGGAGTTTTGTTAGATAAACTTAAATGAGGATAGTGGTGGAAATACGAAAGATAGAAGTGTTTTTAAGTAATAATTATGGAGTTCATTAAATTGTATTTTGGTAGTAGTTGGGTATATGTCTTTAGGACTAGAAGTTCATTAATACTAGAAGTTTATTGATAGTATTTTGGTAGTAGTTGGGTAGCTGTATTATTTGTATTTTGGTAGTAGTTGTATTAAATGTATGTTGCTGAAGAGTTAAGTTAAAGAGCCTATAAATACTGCATGTAGTACTCAAAGTTTCATACAACAAGTCATAATATCATAGTGTTTATCCATGAATACTTGTTGTCAACAAGGTCTTTCCAACACCCATTATTTGTACCTAATATCCAATATGACATACGAAATTTAGTAAGCAAATAAATCTTATTACGTGAAAATTGCAATAGTGATTCAGTAAATAAATATGATTGCATGGTAGACTTAGTCTTAGCATTGTTCATGTTTCTTATCTAAATGACTCCTCTGTGAATGAGTGTGCTACAGATACTATTGCTGTTGCTACTTAATAGCGCGAAAAATGAAAATTTCGAGAAGAACAAGTATACTTCTGGGCCAATTGATGATACATGCCTACTCGGTGAAAAATATCTGAAATGTTTTTTTTGGGAGTGAAAGTTCACTTTATATTTTGGATTGATTTGCGACTCTTTCAATCTTATTATTTTTGTTTTGAATTTATCTCATTTAACTTCTTGGGAGATTCAAAATAGGTGTGATGTTTCCTACTTGTATGTTAGCGACGTATTAGTTGAAAAAAAATATGTTGTCATTATATTTATTGTCCGGTTCTTTTGGGTGCTTATATTTTATCGTTGTTTGTTATATTAAGGGATGAAATCCATGCCCCATTGATTTTCTATTTTCATTTAGTAGCTGTAGAAGTATTTCAGATTGTGATATGTCAACAAATGTTTTGTGTCCACTAGTTTGTGATTCATGTTGGACCTTTGATACAGGAATGTGCCGCTGCTTTTGTATTCTTTAAAAGTCGGTATGCTGCTCTTATGGCTGCAAAGGTACTGCAGACACCAAATCCTATGTTATGGGTGACAGACGTAGCTCCCGAACCACATGATATTTATTGGTCCAATATTTGCGTACCATATAGGCAACTTTGGATCCGTAAGATAGCTACACTTGTGGCCTCTATTGGCTTCATGCTCGTGTTCCTTATCCCTGTTACATTTGTACAAGGATTGACTCAACTAGACAAACTTCAGAAAATGTTCCCTTTTCTGAGAGGGATGCTTAAAGAGTAAGATGTTGCGGCATCTATAAAGTGACTAATGTCATGGACTCCTATACTCTTATAATGACTCTTTTTCTTTCACATGAATCATACTGCTTTAATTTACTTGATGAATGTACAACTTCATTTTGATAAGCAATACAACTTTTAGTAATAAAAAGTACAAAAAAGAAATTGATAAATATATCTGTAGTTTAAGAACAAGTAGCCACTCAACTAGTAAACTATGTTGGGATATGTAACCACTTGAGAGATAAATTATTCATGAACTATTTTTTTCGAAAAATAAAAGTTGTTTGGAATTCTACCAAGCTTTTAAATACGATATTTTATCAGGGTTTAGCCTCTAGGTTATTATCATGTCAGCTGCTTGTTTGAAGTGATAGCGTAAATTATTCACACACAACTACAATTTAAAGTTGGTCATTGATGGTTCTTCTACTCCGCCTATTCTTAGCTTATAATTTCCCACAGAAGCAAAGTCTAAAATTTTGTATTTACATATGCCATGCTTCCTTTTCAAAATTGAAATGATCACAAACTAGTACAGAGAGAGACTTACATGGAATTTGTAGGTGTTTATTTATTATCTAAAATGCTATGAAGTTCACTATAAATTGACTCATTTTTGCAGGAAACTTGTGAGGCAGGTGGTGACTGGTTACCTACCAAGCGTGATATTGGTTTTATTTTTGTGCACAGTTCCACCTATGATGATGCTATTTTCTTCTGTGGAGGGGTCTATTTCTCGTAGTGAAAGGAAGAAGAGTGCATGTTGTAAAGTCTTGTACTTCACAATTTGGAACGTGTTTTTTGTTAATGTATTTACTGGTTCTGTTATCAGTCAGCTCTCGGTTTTTTCTAGCGTAACAGATCTGCCTGCCCAACTTGCCAAGGCAGTGCCATCGCAGGTGATATATCTTAGTTCCTACAAAAATAGTCTGATTTTTAATCTCAAACTTTATTTAGATTTATTCTCATATGTTAAAGTATTCTTATATTATATTGTATTAGAAATGATTTATATGCACTTGGACATATTAGGGATTTTAGCAACGCTGAATAATGTACACACTTGTTATCTTGATTCCCATCTCTACCCATTTGTGGAAGAAATAAATAAGTAACTCTTCTGTAATTAGTAATTCATTTTGTTTTGGCCTTGTCATGGTGTACAGGCTACTTTCTTCACAACTTACGTTTTATCGTCTGGTTGGGCGAGTTTGGCATGTGAAGTTATGCAAATTTTCCCTCTTCTATGCAATATTTTCCAGAGACTCGTACTCAGACTTAAGGAAGATGCACTCGATAGCAGCCTATCTTTTCCGTACCATACAGAAGTTCCAAGAGTATTATTGTTTGGATTCCTCGGCTTCACTTGTTCTATTCTGGCACCCCTGATGTTGCCCTTCTTGTTGTTCTACTTTTTCCTTGCTTACCTTGTTTACCGAAATCAGGTTAGTAGTACATCTATCACGAGTTCATCTAATCTTTTGCTCATTATTAAGTTTATTGCATTTAATTATTTGGTTCGCATAAAAACTCAACTAATAGGAACGTTTTTAGTTTTTTTACGTTTTATCTAACAAACTTAGCCATACATTATTACTAGATTTGGGTAGTGATTGTTTCCTAACAATTTATATGATTTGAGTGATTAGTTATCGAAGAATATGTGAGAAGTTAATTAGTTGCAACAGAGATTTTTTTTTTTTGTTTTGGGGAAAAACAGGGCGAGAGTCAGCTTAGTCTAGTTTCTCATATGAAACAAATATAATAAAAATGAATTGACTAAGGAAGCCGAGAGTTATTATAACTTAATGATTATTGCTCGAAATAAATTTTATTAGTAAAATATTCTCTTTCAAATGAAGAGATATGACCGAACGATGTAAATTATATTGAAAATTTTGATCATGATATATTATTTTCATATAAAATTAAAAACTAGTTAATGGCATCATGGTTTCTTAAAAAACTGATATTTTTCAAATTTTTAACCATAAAGCCATGATTTAACTATTGTGTGTATTTTATCATCGTTGTTAGTTTACTTAGAAAAGAAATTGAACTCACAATCTCTCCAACTCTTTCTTCCAAACCCTTCAAATTAATTTTATATCTTCCAAATATTATTAATATTGATATTAAACCCACGACTTTTCCACCTTCGTTCCAACTTTTGTCGGACCAACCTTATACTCAAATCCACCTACAGTCAATTTTGTTTAACTACAAGTACCCCGATGGAGAAAAGAAAGGAAATTACTTGTGTATCACTACATCTTTACATTCAACTGTATTTAATTTGTTTCTAAGATCCTAACCAAAATAAATGATGCAGTTCATTTTATGACGTCAAATGATGCTTATTTTACGTTCCTTCCCGTTAAAACCTGTCAATGATTCTTTGATTTTTTCTTAACCAGCGCAAAAACCTTCCACTAAACATAATTTTTCTGTTCAGATTATCAACGTGTACATTACAAAATATGATAGTGGGGGACAGTTCTGGCCTATTGCTCACAACACCACCGTGTTTTCGTTGATATTTTCTCAACTTATCGCGCTGGGGGTGTTTGGACTTAAACGCTCATCAGTTGCATCTGGATTCACCATTCCATTGTTGATTGGTACGCTTCTATTTCATCAGTATTGTAGGCAACGGTTTCTCCCAATATTCAAGAGCAATTCAGCACAGGTAAAACTCCCTTTCTCCCTGCCCCAGTCCTCACCATCGCCCTTGTCTTTCGTCCAACCCTTTTGAATTAATCAGGCTTGCTTTAGATTGTAACTGACATGGATCTGAGAGATGAGCACAGCGGGAGGATGGAAGAGATTTATGAGCATTTACCTGTAGCCTACAACCAGCCCAGTTTAATGGAAGATGACTCAAGCCAACCCCAATGCGTCAAACGTCACGGGGACATGGACAGAGGTCAATCTTCATCGCAAGATATGGAAAAAGGTTTGTTTTAATATTAAGAGTAAATTATACTGTGATAGCTCAAATTGCAAACCATATTCCTCATCTTGGAATCTATGTATTAACTGTTTTAAAAACATTCACATTCCTTTTTCCTTTTTTATTAAACTAATTTCTCTTCATTGCTTAAAAAACATTACACCGTGTACTTCCATTAAGAGTAAATGTTATAAAGAAGTAAAGAAGATCATGTACAATCTGAAAAACTCTTGTGGAATGTCAGTGTAATTCACTGATATTGTGATTTCCCTCTTTGAATGATGTTTATTAACTTAACTTTTCTTGGTAGAAGGTAAATAAGGTGGAGAGGAAAGAAATAGATGGAAAATAAAATGAGTTTATTTGAGAATAAATAAAAAAGGAGAGAAATAAAAAGGTGATATTAACTCATTATATTTCCTCAATTTCTTATCCATTTCCGTTCACCTATTTACTATTTATCTATTTCTTTTATCTATCTTAAATTAAAACACTTATATTTTTACTTTATTTCTTATTTTTATCCTTCCTATTTGCTACTTATAATTTTGTTTCCTTTTCTCACAAACTGACCCTTGGCCCTGTTTGTTTTTCACTCAGGCAAGGAGCTTTCTCAAAAGGATAGACCACGCCCAGTACAACGCTCAGTGAGTTTGAACTCGGATAAATCTGTACTTGGTTTAAACCTATGAGTACTCCGAAAATGCTGTACATTGTATAAGAAATATCATGACGTGCACTAAAGGTGCCTGTGCATGAACAATTGTTCAAAATATAGATGAAGATGAGAATCACTTGAGATATACACATATATGTTGTTCATTAATTTTTTAGTTGTAAATAGTTTTCTTTTAAAATGAGTTCAATTAAATGTAAATAGACATGTAATAATACAACATTGTCATCAAAAGTGAAGTAAATTTCAGAAAACGGTGAAATTGAGATACGGCAACATGTATATATCTTTAAAGGATTTAATTTGCATTAAGAAAAGGAGCTTCCAAATTAAATTAGAATTAGTCTCAGTGAAATTTGTGCGCCTATTTTATTGATAGATTTTTTATTAATTTAAAAGTAAATAAAAACATCTATAAATGGTGATGCACAAGTATAACTTGCTCCTCTGCTGGTTGCATTGCATTACTTGAATTATATTCATGAAGAACAGCAGAAACCAAAAACTGGAGTTATCACGTAGAAAAGGAAATCTGCAGATGTGGCAGTTAACTTTTCCATCCATCATCTATCACGAAGTCTCCAAATTAGAGAAGTTACTCGTTTCTTGTTGGTTCTTTGCATCTTCAATCAAATTTCTCCAATGCCACAAAACCTGCATCAGTCCCCCACTTGCGACATGCAATAGAAATACACGAGGCACTGTTGCAAACCATGAGGACATGATCTTGACAAACACAAAGATGAAGTACATTCCCAGAAGACGCCATTTCAAAACCTTCTCCTGTCAAGTACAAATCCATGAGAAAAAGTAGAAAAACAACTGAGCACAGAGCTGATGATGAAATACACAACAAATTCAAAATATAATACCTCACATCTATGAAACAATTCTTGTGATATCTCCTTCAAGAAATCAGCCACAAGACAGCCAGCAAAGAGGCCAACAGGAATTATCAGTTCACGGTTTATGGACAACGTATATACAACGTCTGATACAAAGCTATAAATGAAAAACAAAACAAGAGACCACTTCACTGCCTCTTGTGAGAGATTAAGCAGTTTATCTAGAAATATATGCTCAGCCTTTTTCCAAGGAAATTCTTGAACAAAGACTGGTATTGTTCCTTTCAGTTTCTCCCTCATGATTCCAATCTTCATCTTAACCTCATTGGGTTCATTATGCTCTGCCATTGATTCTTTGAATGATCTAGTTCGATTATAACTTCTTAGACGGGGAAAGTATATTTCTGAGCATCTGTGGAAATGGCAGGGTTGGCATTGAAACAGCTTTACCTACACAAAAGAAGGGAAACTAATTACTACAAATGAATGAAACTTTCAGCCACTTACGTTATATATCATACTTCATAAATTTTAATGACTGCAACTTCACTGTAATGGAATCCCCCCATATAAAATTGGAAGGCTACTCATGAATCGTGACAAATATAGAGCAAACATTTTTACACTAATAAGAACCAATTTAGACAAAATATTGAGTAACCTTCTTCGAAAAACTTTGCACTGCGAATGTATCAAAATTAAACGCTTAACAAATTCCATCCATCACGTTTCAGTTAAGTTTACTCATCATATCAAAGCAGGACCCATTGTTCACCTTAAGCCAAATCTTAAAAGTTTCTCACCCCTATGTAGTTTCTCAACTTAATTGGTCTTTCACTATTTCTTTCTCTTCTGAACCGTTTTATGTTGACACTCTTCCTCTGAAACCAATCATTTACCAAGAAAAAAACTCAGGTATCTCCCTAGTATCAAAAAAATTTCAGTCATAGAAAATCTTTGTCCTAATTGCTCTTTCTATAATAGTAGTCCTAAAACACAGTGCCAAAAACATCATTTCCTGTTTAATCGCATTCAAATAGATAGCACACAAATTTCCTCATACACAAAGAACATCACAATGCAACAAACTAAAGGTGACTTCAGTACAAACGTGTGGATCATTTCGATCGAATTAAGAATAAAAAGGAAACTGAATATTGATTCATATTTAAGACATCATTTAATGTAATTTACCCGTGAGACGATGTTTTAGTTGAAATCAAGGAATGTAATAAAAGCATACCCGAAACATGGGAGTTGATGGAACTGCAAGCGAAGGCAAAATCGCCATGCTTCTCTGCTTCAGCTGCAACAACCCAATCCAGTTTCTAGTGCAATTATTCATTAACCTTTCGTGTTTCTCTAGGGTTTTGCGTTCGGAGAGGTTTGGGCCTGGCCCAACTTACTTGTTGCAAGGCCCATCTTCGAGCCCGTAATTAAACTTACATCACTTTGTTTTCATCTTTTTTCTTTTCCTCACATGCTTGTTTTGGTTTTGTGAAGTTACTTAAATATTTATGTTGATTAGTTTTGCACTTCACCACAAATGACCTTAAAAATAAGCAAATTTATTGTATACAGCGATTTCTTATTGAATTACGGTGTAAAACTATTTTAACTATCAGTATATAACCTTTTTCAATGTATTTATATATTTCAAAAAAATAGATTTTAAAATATAAAAAATAAGAAGCATGAAGAAAAAAAAAAAAAAGAGGTGCAAAGAGAATAAAAAATTATACAAACAAACTCTCCCTTAGTTTGGGATTTTTCTTCCTTTGCCTTCGCACTTTCTTCTTTCATTCTCATAATATGAAAATGACCAACTTGCTTTATTTGCAATAATGTTTTATGGTATAATTTTATTAGAATTACACTTTTAAGATCAAACTTTTATTTGAGTTGATAATTTAAATAATTTTACTTTTAAAATTTTAAAAATAAAAAAAATCAAATAAATACCCGATGTGTAATAAGGCGATTTTCTACACCCATGTGCTTAAACCTCTTATCCAAAAATAAATATATAAATAAATTAAAAAAAAAAAAAACCAAAAAAAAAAATTTTTTTTTTTTTTTTTAATATTTTTTTTTTTTATATATTTTGTCCTCTTATTTTCGAGGAACATTAAAAAATTTTTTTGAATTATTTTTATTAATGATTAATCTTA
>Ga0099822_1000034_pt1 | contig 61920 bp, 31 predicted proteins | sample CowpeawhiteBW_FD_76839 | JGI IMG/M metagenome (GOLD analysis project Ga0099822, IMG submission 76839) | Root nodule microbial communities of legume samples collected from California USA - Cow pea white BW | ecosystem: Host-associated > Plants > Roots > Nodule | place: USA: California | collected... | reverse complement strand
TATATATATGCATGTTTTTGTATTTAGTCTCGATTCTCACTTATTCGAAACCTGTTTCAAGTATATAATTACGTGAAAGTGAAAGAATCTGCAGCGTCCATAGTCGATATAGCTAAAGTCACAAAAACTTTCAATTATTCACAAGGTTCTACAAACTTAACATAAAAAAAAAAAAAACAGAGGTGAAAAGACTCCTTATCAATCAATTAAAAATATTATTAATATTATCATTTTTACTCCTAATAATCACTTTACTAGTAGATAAATAAGATAAATATAAGGATATACAAATAATATAACGTGAAAACTCTAAATACGAAAAAAATGTTATGCGCAAATTTATACAACACATAAAAAATACTTTCAACCCTTTGATCCAAGTATATTCATATTCTACAAAACAAAAATTTAGCTATACTTTACATCACTCTACTAGAAGAGAATAGAAAAAGTTAAATACTAATTCAAAGTGTTTTTAGCTTGGGATAATGAACATGATAAACTTAAAAGTTCATTATATAGGCACTAACATTCATTCCTAAGTTATGGTAGACGATGTGAAACTTTTAAAAAAATATTATTTTATATCGCAAATAATATTTTTTATTATGTTTTAACGGTTTTTGCTTGCAAATATTTACTACTGCAAAGTCAATTATATACTACTAAAAAAATATATTTCTTGTCAATGTTTTTTTTGAAAATTTTTACAAAATTTTGTTGTAAATTTTAATTTGCAAAAAATTGTTACCCATTTATTTATAAAAATATTTTGCACAAGATTCTTATCAAATACCCACATTTTCATTCTTCTCTACTCCCACACCTATAAAACAATATTTTTCAAGAAAAAGATGCATGCTAAGATACACACCACACCAATATGTACAGAAGGTGATGATAGACACATCTTACTGAACCTGAATATTCTCATCCTGCTAAATTTGATTGAAATTATTTTTAAAATTTTCAATTGTATTTTTGATATGATTATTTTTTTATTAAAATTTAATAATAAACTACATAAAATTAGTTTACTTTAGAAAATAATTGTAAAAATCACACAAGTTTGTTTTTGTTAGATAGAAAATTGATATATTTATTTGATTTATTTAAAATTAAAATGATTAAATATAAATTTTAAAATTGGAATTTTCGGGTAAGTCAGATCCGAACCCAATCAATGGTTGATGAGGCTTAGTTTTGGGTGCTTTACAGAGTTGGAAAGTTTGTTTTATACATGTATGGGGGAAAGACAAGTAATTCTATCACATATGCACAAGATAACAAATCTTTTTTTTACACGTATGTTTTTAATAGGCTAAATATATATTTTTTTTTCTCTTAATTTAATTTAATGTAAAAATTAGAATTAGTTATTTTTAAACTTTGATTTAATTTAGTCATTTAATATTATAAATGTATAAATTTAGTCTTTTAACTAAATGTTATGGAATTTAGTTAACGTTTTAAACGTATTTAATAATTTTTGAGTTATTTGTATCCTTTGATACATTTCTAGTTCAACTTTAGTTTAAACACATGTTTTAAAATATTAAATTAATTTAACAAAATTTGGTTAAGAAAACTAAATCTATATATTTTTTAAAATTAAAAGACTAAAATAGGTCAATATTTTAAAAATGGACTAACAAATAAAAAATATATTTAATCAATTATTAAATAATCATACTTCAAGAAAATAGTGGGAGAAGAAAATGAAACGTGCTATTAAAATAATTTTACTTCCTGTCTATTTTTTTTCAACATTAAAATTTTGTAGAAGTGATATGGGAGATTATGATTAACAGAAATTAAAAAAGGTTTTTAACAAAATGAAAAGTTTATTTAAATAACTTCGCATGCCTTCCAATCCTTTGAGGGAGGAATTGTATGTAACACTTACTTTTTATGGAAATTTACATCTTCTTCAAAGGCACTAAGTATTTTTTTTCCTCTATCCACTATTAAAAAAAACTATACACTAAAAAAGGAGATAGATATTAAAAAATATTTTACTCTTCCATATTTGCTGTGCATATTCATCCTTCAATTGCAGCGTCAACACTATATGTTCAAATTAATTTTTATTAATTTATTGAAATAAAATTATTACAAATTTAAATTATTTTATAAGTAAAAGATATGATGTTCTAAACTTTTAAAAATACTGTTGTTTAGGGTATGGTGGTTTTGAGGTAAATCGCGAAAATATTTTTCTCATTTATCATGTATAAGAAAAAGGATTAATTTCTCAAATCAAAAGGTAAATATGACAATGGTGCAACCAAATGTCTAATATTAACTTTTACAAATGTATTCTGTTTTCTTAGATGCGAACAGATGAAGTATATAATTACGAATAACCTTTTGAAAAATATATTTCAAATTTAAAAATACAAACATAAATATAATTGGTTTTGTGAAGAAATGAATGATTGCATTAGGATGGAAAATTGAAGCTCCATTTTAGGTTAGGATTGGGCCTTGCCCCATTTTCCTCAAGGAATAAGGCTTTTTCTTCTTGCAACCTCGTACTAAAATATCATTTTTTTTACTGCATTACACCAATTTATCCTGAAAATTTTATTCTGGAAGACATCACATATGTCCTAAAAAGGTTGATTCAAAAATTGTGTTCTGAAAATCTCATTCCAAAATATATTTCATGTGTTTTAATTTTTCTTTTTCCAAAAATCTCACTCTAGAAAATTTGTTTCAGAAATTTTGTTCTGAAAATTACATTTATTTATTTTTTTGAAAACTTGTTCTAGAAAATTTCCTGAACAAATAATCTAGAAATTATTCTTACAAAAGGATGAAAGGATGAAATCATCATTTTAAAAGTTGTAAGCGTGCCAGAAATTATGGAAGTCCAGGAAGTAAAAGCATGAATGTACGAGCCCAAACATTTTTTTTTTATCTTTAGTTTCTTTCTATTTGTTTTTACTGTAAGACAAATATAGGCAAAATTAAAAATTAAGATTAATTTGTGAACTTTTTAAAATATGAAACTAAATCACTATTTTAAAATCAAAGGTAAAAAGTATAAAAAAAAAAACATAAATTTGTATGTACCCTTTGAATGTTATGTTCACGTGTTGTTTGTAAAGAATATGAGTGGTGACACATTGCATAAGAACACAAATAAACTTATCCTCACATCTGCCACTGCATTGCCTTACAAATCTCATCCACCCAATCTTAAAATCTCATTCTTTCTCCTTTCATTCTTCACTGCACACACATCATTTCATCACTTCATTAAACATAAACATTACTCTCTCTTTCTCTGTCTCAAGTTTTTACAACATGGCTACTGCGGTAACTGCTGCAGTTTCCTTTCCTGCTTCTAAGTCCACCTCTCTTCCAACCAGAACCTCCATCACTGCCCCAGATAGAATCTTCTTCAAGAAGGTAACTTCCATTCACATCTATTCAACAAAAAGCTTGCACTTTTATCACTGCACTGTAATTGGAGTGTGATCCATCCGGTTGTTTTGTTTCTCAGGTTTCGTTACAATACAGAGATGTTTCAGTAAGTGGAAGGGTGGTTTCGGTGAGAGCCCAAGTGACAACAGAGGCACCTGCTAAGGTTGAAAAGGAATCTAAGAAACAAGATGAAGGTGTGGTCGTGAACAAGTTCAGACCCAAGGACCCATATATTGGTAGGTGTCTTCTCAACACAAAGATCACCGGGGATGATGCACCTGGAGAAACTTGGCACATGGTCTTCAGCACTGAGGGTAGTTTTTCTCTCAATTTTTTACCTTTTTTTCTTCACTGTTTGTTCATAACATGGATGTTGCTGTAGAAAAAACACTCTTTTTTGCTGAAAATATGTATAAATTTCCGATTTTTCAGGAGAAGTTCCTTACAGAGAAGGACAATCAATTGGGGTAATTGCTGATGGGGTTGACAAGAATGGCAAGCCTCACAAACTGAGATTGTATTCTATTGCCAGCAGTGCCCTTGGTGATTTTGGAGATTCCAAAACTGTGAGTTTTTATCAAGCTTTTGTCAATAATGTTGAACTGTGTTCCAGACTCTTTTCAATTTTCCACCCTAAAGAATTTGACATTGGAATCCTATATTATATTCAACAACATGTATCTTATGCAAGGATTTAAACTTGCTCAATTATTTATCACTTACTTAGGATTTCAAACTTATTTGCCATCTGATGTATTGATGCCTCCAAAACAGGTTTCTTTATGCGTGAAACGTCTTGTGTACACAGATGAAAAGGGAGAAATTGTCAAGGGAGTTTGCTCAAATTTCTTGTGTAAGGATTACTGGCTTTAGTTTTTTTGTGTGTATAATATAGGGTCAAAGGACGGAAATCCAATGCAAAACCTAATTTTTTTCCTTTTACTGTCATATTCAATGTAATTATTGTCTATAATTCTCAATAGATGTACTTAATCAAGCAAATGTGAGTTTTTTTTGGGTTGAAATTATATTTACTGGCTTGTGGTCATGCTTATTCAGGCGACCTAAAACCAGGAGCAGAGGTAAAGATTACTGGACCTGTTGGTAAAGAAATGCTTATGCCAAAAGATCCCACTGCCACAGTCATCATGGTACACATTACCTAAACCTCTTCATCTTAATAGAAAAAAAAATGTTTGAAAATTTTGAAAAGAAGTGTATAAAAGTCAAATTTATACTTTTATCCTAGCATTTGCATCGATTTTTTACTACCATTACCATTGATCTTCACGAATTGTTTTTCCTTAGTTGGCCACTGGAACTGGAATTGCCCCATTTCGCTCATTTTTATGGAAAATGTTCTTCGAGAAGCATGATGACTACAAGGTAAGTGTACCCGGAGACTTATATTGTTTTTGATTCATTGAATATGATACAACAATGTGTATAGTTAATCATTTCAATTTCCTCTATTACTTTACACTCTAAAGTAAAAGGGGTTAATTAAATATTTATATATTGAAAGATTGAAGGGAAGAGTTACCATAGAAGTACACAAAAATTCATCTTTCAAAGAAAGAAAACTCTTAGCCTCGTATTTGCTGTATAAGAAACTAGTTAAGAGTTTTTAGTATTATAAAAAGTGTATTCTGTACGTAATCAATGTTTGACGACTAATGGGGTGTGTGTAGTTCAATGGTTTGGCATGGCTCTTCTTGGGTGTTCCCACAAGCAGTTCACTACTCTATAAGGAGGTGAGATGAATCAAAATACTGTTTTTAGTCAGAAACATCTTCCACCATTTTTATGTGTTGAATCTGAGGCTTATAGATTTTTGTCGCACATATATGGTAATTTGTGGAACAGGAATTTGAAAAGATGAAGGAGAAAGCACCCGAGAACTTCAGACTAGACTTTGCTGTGAGCAGAGAGCAAACAAACGAGAAGGGAGAAAAGATGTACATCCAAACAAGAATGGCTGAATACGCAGAAGAGTTATGGGAATTACTGAAGAAAGATAACACTTTTGTGTACATGTGTGGATTGAAAGGAATGGAACAGGGAATCGATGAGATAATGGTGTCATTGGCAGCAAAAGATGGTAAAATATAACACTTTCCTTTTACTCATAGTTATGTCTCATCATCATAATTCATTGAGACTGAACTGAACTGATAAATGATGAGGAACTGTATTGAAAATCAATCACTGTTCAGTTTGATTCATTGAGACTTTTTGGGTATTCGTTGGTTTTGTTGGTGTAGGTATCGATTGGTTTGATTACAAGAAACAATTGAAGAAGGCAGAACAATGGAATGTGGAAGTATACTGAACAATCTGTGTTCAGTGGCACTTGCATGGATATGATGTCCCTCTTTCAGCAGCAGCAGATTTATTTTGCTGTTCTCTGTTCTGTAGATAATTTGAGAATCATGGAGTTATTACCATGTTTATGAACAAGCTTCATTGCATGAAATAATTTTGAGGATCATGCAATATAGATGAAATCGACTTCGTTCTACGAATCTCCTTAATCTTTCTTTTTGTCTAGATTTTGTAGTGCCTAGTTTTTCACGAACTAACCCCTTACCCAAATATTATCTAATTGTGCAGATTATGTTGCGATGTTTCAATAACATGGTTAGGTGTATGGATTAGTAATAGCTCTATAAGTTCTTATTTTAGCTTAAATGATAACTTTATAATAGAGCTTTTGAAGATGAATCATTCTCTTTATACTGTTTTTGTAAATCGAATTGTTTTAACGTGTTAAAATTTGTTACATTATTAAACATTAGTAACTTTCGTGGTCACATTCAAAGTTTTATTTAATTGATTCATAATGAAAGCTTTTATATAGAAGCGCAAAGTGAAATGAATAAATTGATTGTACTGATGAGTAAACAATGGATTGTAAGATTTTGGGATATTTATACATCCTTTGTAGGTGTAGTTATCAAATTTATGAATGAATTAAAATAGAATTTTATTTCTCACTGGCAAACTTGGAATAATAATCATATGGGAACAAATGGCGTTCACATCAAACAATTAAAACTAATATCTGGGAAATGGTGGGAAGGGGAAAAATAGGGGGTGTAAATAGTAAGTTATCATGGGCCATTAATTTGTTGTTTGGTGTGGGACTAAGAATGGCTTGGGGACTTTGGTGATATTAAAATAAACTTTTCATTTTGGGCTGACAAACTTTCCATTTTGTCAACAATATGATAAAGTGACTTACGGCAAATTTCGCAACACAATATTGAAATTACTATGTTTTAAAGAAATCATATCTATATAGAATTAAGGATTAAATATGTTTTTAGTCCCTCAAGTTTCAGTAAAATTTGAAATTAGTCACTCTTCAACATTTTTGACCAATTTAGTTATTTCAATTAATTTTTGTTAAATTTACCTTACATTTCAAGTGCATTTCATGATAGTATTTGAATTATTTACACTGTTTGATACATTTTTGCTTCAATGTTAACTCAAATATTATCATAAAATGCATTTAAAATATCAAATAAACTTAACAAAATTTGGTAAGAAGGACTAAATCCTTACATTTTTAAAAATGAATGACTAAATTGGTATAAAGTTTTGGAGAATGACTAATTTTAAAATTTAGTGAAACTTGAGGGACCAAAAACATATTTAACCCTAGAATTAATTATCCCACAATAGAGTTCTTCCACTATCTCAAACCTCATAAACAACGATCATACACTATTATACTAAAATAAGTAAAATTGTTTATTTTAGCCTGATTAAGTATAACTTTCAAACTACATGTCAAATCAAAAAAATTTAAAAGCCCATAATAATATTAAGTAAAAAAAGTATTACAATCTATAGTTTTTTTTTTAATTATTAAAATGTGTTTTCTTTCTTCATTCTTTTTCTCAAATCAAACAAACTGAAAGGTGATATTAGTGCATGAGAAAATTCACATTTTTACATTTTAGAATCAAGTTTTATTGACAAGTAACAAAGTAGTTGTGTAAAATATCTTCAAACAAGTGCAGATCAAACTTTATAATAATACATACTATAAAGTAAGATCCTATATAAAATTCATTCACATTCATCTATTTGAACGTAACATAAAAATTTATATTGTGTTTTTCTCTGTGTAAAAAGAACTTCTCTAAGTATCAATGTGATATTTTTTTATCTTTTTTTTTTGGTGCTATGAACATGTTACTTCTAATTGAGTGAACATTAGGTCCTGTTGTAAAGACACGACACTCCTTATGCCATGTCATCCTTTATAAAAAAAAAAATTATCTGTTTTGTTGCTGAGGAAAAAAAAAATAACAAAAGAATTATACCTAAAAGAAATCATAACAGAATCACCGTCACTGATACAGAATTTGAGTCATAAAGCCCATGATCTAGGTTCACATGCGACGGTTCTAAAAGTTATACCTAATTTAGCCATTCACTTTATATACCTACACTAATTTACTTCTTTGAATCTACAAAAAATAAACTAAAATATCACTAATGTTTTTCAGATAAACTTTTCCTGATAAGTCAAATGAAAAAGATATGATACATTGATTGGCTTTTCATAAATGATAATGTTTTGTTGACGCTGGTTATCATAATTTCGAAAAGAACATTTTAGGACTTATAAAAGTAAAAGTTTACATGGCTACGAAATTCATCATCTTCTGTTTCCAACTTGTGCCAATCTAAATATGCAAGTAGATAAAAAAGAATTAAAATTATTAGAATTGATTGATTAAAAAAATATAGTAGAAAATATAAATGTGGTGGTAGATTGATCTCTTACCAACTTGTGCTAGATGTAGAAAATGAAATGAAGCAACTAACAAAAAAATTGAAAACAAAGACTTTAATTTCTTATGTCATCACTGAAGAGCTTACGTCACATCCCCAAGACACAGCAAAGGCCGTAATACAGGACCGTTAACGTTGTTGACCTTTCATCAATTCACAGGACACATATGTAACTGCTACAATTAACATGCAACTAACTTGGTAAGTTGGTAACTTGCATCTTTGTGAATGTTACATTTCTATTTTCTTTAGTTAGTTGTAACACAAATCTCTGCTACGTGCTGTCAGTATTCTGACACAGTGGTGAGATATTTTTTCTTCTTTTGTTTGAGACACAAATTTCAAAACAACTTGAAACGAAAAATTGTCTTTAGTGGTTTCAAAATTTTCAGTATTTTCGGCTTATTCAGAAAATATCTTTGGTCTTATTACTCTGCTGTTGCATAGATCATACTTTGTTTTCGTTTTGAATGCCACGTTCCAGTGGTTTACTGGTTTGGTAGTTAGTTGTTGCGTGATTTGGGCTGGTACTGTGCACTGTGATGTTTTTCATCTACCTTTTCAGATTTTTTTGGGCCGTGTTCAAGTCCAATACTGAGCGACAAATTACAATTTTTTATCACAAAAAAATTGTATAATAATTTAATATTACTCATTCAAAAAAGCCGGTGAGATTTATAATAGATTGATCTGTACGGGTATTTTATAATATGAGTAGAAGTGTGGGTTTGGTTTTGAGATTGCAAACAGCAATTTTAAAAAACTAATTTATTGAAGTTTATTATTTAGCAACAGAGAAAGGATAAGTTATTGAAGAATGTAAAATAAAAGGGAGAATGCATGTGAGCATATGATGGATGGATGGTCCATGTGAAGGGACAAAAATCACATGGAATAAGTACTTCTACTGCTTATGTCTTATATTTGACCTTTCAGTCCTCCACTTGACCTCCACTGAACCAACCTCAATCCTACGTTATTTCAAAGGAAAAAATCATAATAATGGCTTCAAGTGCACCAGTATCAAAGCTTCTTCCCATAATTATTCACATTTTTGCCTAGCCGTCCTTTTTCAGCTCCAATTCAAGCACTGTTTTTTATTCCTTCCCAACCCCAACCCCAACCCCAACCCCATACCCTTCATTATTATATTTTTTGTCATTTTATATACTTATATTAAGGTTCCTCCAATCTAGGGCCTATGTGAAATCGTCACAAATAAACCAGACATCGCCGACCTTCACATTGGCGGTTTATGCATGCATGTGCACTGCTACACTTGGTCCCACACCCATTACCCTAAACCCAAATGCCCCACATCGAAAAACTCTATATATATGAGTTCTCCAACCCAAACCTCACTATAAGAAACACTTCTCTCCAAAACCATCCACAAAGGAAAATCGAATATTAGTTATTCTATTTTTCACTTCCATCTTTTCCTACATTCATTTATTCTCCAACTTTCTACCATGGCTCCTTCATCATTCTCCACCTCTTTTTTCACACTATGTCTCTTCCAATTTCTAACAGGTAACCAACCATTCATGCTAACGTCACATTTTTCATGTTAAAATGTTGGATATATTATTTTCAAGTACATGAACATGAGCATGTTTTGGATTCATTAACAAACATAGAATGTTGTTGATTTTTATTACACTTGTATTAACTGTCAAAACATTTTTTTTTTACCGTTGTTGGGTTTAATGTTGGGCAGGTTCTTATTCAACTACATTCACCATTGTGAACAAGTGCAGCTACACAGTGTGGCCCGGTCTTTTATCCGGTGCGGGAACCTCGCCGCTCTCCACCACCGGCTTTGCTTTGCAGTCCGGCGAGTCCAACGTCGTCGGTGTGCCACCCGCCTGGTCCGGCCGCCTCTGGGGACGCACCCACTGCTCCCAAGACGACGCCGGGAAATTCTCCTGTGTCACCGGCGACTGTGGCTCCTCCGCCGTGGAATGCGCCGGAGGTAACGCCGCGCCGCCGGCCACGCTGGCAGAGTTCACGCTGAACGGAGCCGGCGGGCTGGATTTCTTCGACGTGAGCCTGGTCGACGGTTACAACCTTCCGATGATGGTGGAGCCCCAGGGCGGAACCGGCGGCGGAAACTGCACCGCGACGGGGTGCGTGGTGGACCTGAACACGCCGTGCCCCACGGAGCTCAAGGTGATGAGCAGCGGCGAGGGCGTGGCGTGTAGAAGCGCGTGCGAGGCTTTCAACGATCCACAGTACTGCTGCAGTGGCGCTTACGCGACGCCTGACACATGCAGACCCAGCTCCTACTCGCAGTTCTTCAAGAGCGCGTGCCCACGCGCTTACAGCTACGCTTACGACGATGGCACCAGCACCTTCACCTGCGCCTCTGCGGATTATACCATCACTTTCTGCCCGCAACCCACCACAAGGTAATTTTTTTATTATTATTATTAGTATCACTTTTTCCCATAGCTGACGTAATTTTTATTAAAATCGATGATGATTAATTAACTAATCCACGGAAACTCTAGCTGTTAAAACGTGTTTTAGAACAGAGGAAAATTGATTACTGGCGTTGAAATTGTTCTGAGGAAAATGAAGTTTTTGCGGAATGTCAATTAGGGGACCAGTTTTGGGTGCGATATCACCAAAAACATGGTTGTCACGTTTTTTCCCCTATTTTCAAATGTCGTGTTTTAATTTAATTGCACCGTCCAGATAGAGCGTCGACAATAATTTCGCGATGTGATGTTTAAATGCTAACTGGGTGTTTGAATTTGAACGCAGTTCAATCAAATCGGGGAACCCAATGGCGGTGGAAACATCTGGAGGTGATTCAGACGGAAGATACAACCGTGTTATGGCGGTGGTTGTTTCTGTTTTGGTGGCGTTTGTGGCAACAACTCAGTTTGGTGGGCTTTCACTAACAGTGTCACAATAAATGGGTGGTGAATTTGGTGGGCAATGATTTTCTAATTGTGTATGCGAATGGCCACTTGCATGATATTCTACGGAATCTAAGGTGCCAACTTGTGCTTTAAGAGATGCGCAATGAGAATCTATGCAAAGATTGACACTTCTCAACTTTTACAATCAAACATTATTTGGTCGTGTCTTATAACCGAGCACTTGGTTGGAGTACGAAGCTTCATTTCCACACACGGAATTAGGCAGCTGGCATTTACATCCTCTTCTTTCTCCAGGGACAAACACACAGGAGGACATTCTAGGAACACTGTCACATTTTATTATTAAAACATCGAAACCCATCATCCAAGTGTAAATATGAACATGAACAAGGATCGGTTCAATTATTTTTTTCTCGACGTGTTATTTTGATGTTTTCTCGCGTGATTGCTGAGAATAGATTTGTGTTGTGTGCGTTTGACCTACTGTTTTCGGCTCTTAATCGATTTAAGAAATGGAACGGTGCTTCGACATCTATAGGCTAACTACTTCTAATTTTTATCTATTTTGTTTCTTCCAATATTTAATACGTTCGTTCGGCTTTCAGTTAATTGGCCGTTGGGTTGTGCATTTCACTTCTTAGCCACACAAGTTTTGTAATTCAAAAATAATTATGTATGTGCTCCGTTTGGGATAATAAAAATGTTATATGATTTCGTATATTCTTATTAGAACTTGTTTTGCAAATTTTAAAACACAAAAAGTTAAATCAAAATGAGGTTTTAATACTACTATTTTCAGTTTGTTTATTACGTTTGTGCAAAAAGGGTTGGTTTACAATTACAAAATAATTGAAGATAAAATAATGAATAAGAACAAACAGCAACATCTCCATGATGTTTGTGATGTAATGTTCAGGCGTGGATGCCGCCACTCAAATTATTTGCTTGTATAATTTATGAACGACTGTGACAATTAATTTACTTGCTCAATTTTTTTTTTAACACCAACGAATGGCTTATGAATAACTTCATCTCCGTCCCAAAATTTTGGCCATTCCCATTGGCATTATCAGATGAAGACAACGAGAATTAAACCCTCCTTTCGTCGTGATATTGAGCAGGTTGAAGATCTCGTCGATACCCATGTCGCATTATTTATTTCAACTGATGAACGGAGAAAATAAATTTCTTCAATTTTTGTTAAATTCAAAATCGTAACCGAGTTTCAATAAATTTCATGTTAGAACAATGATGAATATATTATCAGTTTTGAGTTTATTCTTTTAACTTTTTGATTTATAAGATTGAATATGAAATAATTGAATATAAGAAAGTGTAATATTTTGTAGCTGTGATTTCGAGGTTGGAGAGTTTGGCATCACACTCATCTACTGGACTTTATTGATCACCCTCTGGTCACCTTCTGCTCACAATAAAAAATGCATTAATGCAACTTGCAACTTGCAACGTGAAAAAGAAAAAGTAACTTCCTTGTGTATGGATTCACTTCAAGTAGTAGCAAGTATGCAGATTTAGGAAAGTTGCACACTTTCAAGCTTTTAAAAGTTAGATACTAATAGATTTTGGATATATAGTACCATGGGAGGGTGTGAAAATACAACAATTAGTCATTGGTTTTAGCCATCCAAATCTCTCTTGTCAACCTTTTCACACTAATCATGGATTTAGCATCAAATACTAATTACCCACTTCGATCTCATCTTCTCTTCCAAATTTGGAAACTCCGTTCCCACTTCCAATCGTTCGTGTCTCAGTTCAATCACCTATCTAAAATATATATTTTTTATGATAGAAATACATTATATAAGTATTATTCGAAAAATTATACACAAAAACTGTATTTAGTCATTTGTGATAGGAAATGTGTAGTAGCAATTGATTGGATTGTGGTGAAAGAAGAAGAATGCAATCCAATAATGAATGGATAGATGTATAATTTAGGGGGTAAGATATTGGCTCCCCAATTTGCGCGTTACCTATAATTTCAGAATCAAAGCTATGATATAGATATAATGGGAAGCACATAACAAAGCGTTTCTTCAGTGTCAGCATCTATGTTTACTTTTCGCTCCCTTCTACTCAGTTCAGTTCAACCATCGTTTTTTCAAGTTTCGAGACCATACACATACGTATGCAAAATCATGTACTGTTCTTTTCACTCTTTTCATACTTTCCTCTTTTGCGGAAAGCAGAATCAACATGTCCAATCTTTCACCATGTTAAGGTTTTCCATAACAACTAAAAGTATTCCAAAATCTGTATAATATTTACTTTTAATCAGTAATTATCAAATCAATGAATTTATAATTCATACTGTCGGTCTTAAACATCAGAGTCAGATAAGTTTTTTCTTCTACAATAATACAAAACTTGCTTTGTGGCAACACTTTTAACCAAGCTGTAAGAACTTTCGTTGTCAATGTCTTGTTGAGGTTATTATTTTGGCTTGTGAAGTTTTTCTCTGGTCCATTTTCAAACAAACACTTTCCACGTTTGACTTATCCTTACACAGAGGTTTAATCAAAATTTGACAGTGTGGTTATAAATGGATAAGATCATTAGCCAAATCATCAACTTTCCAAAAGCTCCTATGTTTTCCATGTATGGGCCTTTTGCATTAAATTATGGGCTCAATGAAAAAGGTTGCTTTGCCACATCGACTTGGTCTCCAAAACAAGTTCTGAAACAAACAAGCCCACAATTTTGCCTAAAATATGAGTGGTATGATCAACCCCACCACACATCCTTATTTTTATCCTAAGTAGTTGACAATGTTCTGTTCTGTTCCAATTCCAACTACTGAGGGTCATCCCAATTCCCCAACTTGTTTCCTAGGCATTTCATTTTCATACAAATAAAAAAAAAAAAAACTTATAAGAAAAGGTTATTGCTGTGCTTACGTCACTGCCTGAAACCTTTCTTCTTTCTCTCATGTTACTGTGTTTTATTTTACTTGCTATTATTGGTTGAGTCCGAAGTTTCTCACCACCACAATCTGTCAATCTATATCTTATCACGATATGCATCATCATCCTTCATGAATCATGCACCTCAAATGCTAATCTCAAACTCTTTTTTCTCTATAATATAAGCTTTTTTCTCTGCATATGAATGGAATTACTCTTATTAAAGTCTATAATGCATGCATTTCATAGGTTTCATTCTTTATGAAAACTTTGACTAATTCAATTTTTTCATCAAATATAATCAACCTGTGTTTGCCATATTTTAAAGGGAAGATATCATTTTATGTATAATTAATTTTTGTATTTAAATGTGGCATTATATACTTGAACTAAAACATAATTTGCTTACATATAATTGATGTAGATAATTCAAATGCTCAAAATATAAAGGGTGTTGGATTTTGTCATGCAGACAATAAAAACGGAATCTGACTCCTGCGAAATGAATCAATGATTCAGAAACAAAGATTATTATTTTGCTAAACAAAAATTACGAAATTAAAATTGAAATGATTAACATTAGAGAGGCTGAGGCATAAAGGAAAGATCTAAATTTAAATAAAACTTCTTGTCGATCAAATAAAAATATATAAGATTGAAATCTATTTTAAAAGCTATAAAAAATAAAATATTATTTAAAAAATTTGAGATATGTAAGAGAAACTTTAAAGAATCGGTGATATCATGCATATTTTCCAAGGTTGTAAAAGCAATTCGATGGATGCTACTTTTTCTATGTCTGATTACTTTTTCATCTTTTATTTCCTTAGTTGGTTCTGCCTTTATATAACTTGTTTGTTTTATTTTTTTCTGCAAAAACTATTTTTTTAAACATTTTCTACTTACACTACATTTCCATTACATATATTCCTCTGGGATTACTCTGCATGATTCCATCTTTTCTCATAAACAAAAATATAGATATAAAATATAAGCATTGAATTTTCCTTTTATATGTATAATACTCTACTATGGTTATACTTAATCACTTTCCCCAACAAACATGCTGATCAGATGCTGATTCAAATCTTTATCACAGAATGAAGGGTGCATGCAAAGGGAAAAAGTTGAAAAGTAGAAAGAAATCTTATCCACACTTTACACCGCATATAAGCGAATCAAAAACCAATATGCTGATAACATTTGCAAATTTAAAATATATTCAACTATAGCAAACCCAGGAAAAAGCACTGAAGTCGTCTTATACTTATTTTCCTGATAAGCTTTTCCAAGTTATCATGTTTATATATTCATTAATACATTATATTAATCGTCAACTTTTAAAATAAAGCATCAACAGTGGAAAATAAAACACAGAAATTGATATTATTAACTATTCCTCTTATTCCAGATTACTTTTAACCCATCAATGTGGACCGCATTATGGCTAAGAGTTTGATTGAAGCCATTGTGTTTCCATTTTAGAGCTTTTTGATTGAAAACAAGAACATGGTTTTATGTATGTTGACATCGAACAACAGTGACAATTATATATGCTAACAATGTTGGTGGTGTATTATAGTTATAGTTATAGTTACAAATCATGATCCAGCTAGGTCATGTTTTCATTATCTAATGGTGTTAGGTTACTCCTGTCTCGATCATTCCACGTGTTTTTCAAATTAACCACGTCAGGTTTTGGCGTTTTGCACACATCAACCCACTGAATTTCACGTGTTTATTGACCACTTTGTTTATTATAATAAGGTGCCGACTGCAGGTAAAATTTGGTGTTAGTGTTCTTTAAATTGTCAAAGTTTGCTTTTTTGACGTTGAAAATCATACAAGGGCATACACTTGTATTGCATCAGTGAGTTGGGTGTTTGAAAAATCAAAATTACACCTTCGGCCTTCGGTTCATCGATCACTTATTGAGATCAGATAACTTAACAACATAATAACAAACAAAGAAGCTTTTTCTTGGAGTCCATAACATGGCACTTTCACCACGAAGATGAGAAAACGAATGAACTGAATTGAAGATTCTCAGGTTGTGAAAGAGAGATCCGTACTAGAAAAATGAAGAAGCATGACTAAAGTGGTTAAGTTTGATGCAGAAAAAAACCTTAGCCAAAGATAAGATGGATATTGAAGTAAAAGTTTGGCAATGATAGAGTGTGGACATGAGAAGACGTGAATGAAGCATCAAGCATGTGAGTTTGTTACCCTTTAAACACAAATCCCATTCACTCTCCTGTCTAGTCCACATATGATATGTTTCAGACAGAAAGGGAATCTCACATTTCCAACTTCAGGTCACATGTCAACTACATATATGAAATTGGGAATTCTATATCTAACTTGATGTGATATGCAAAAAACTTTTTTTATTTCTAATAAAATTATATTTTTACTTATAATATTTTTTATTTTCATTCTTTATTTTTTTATATGACGTAGTGAATTATTGGTTCTTTAAAATAAAAAGATAATGGTACATTAATTAATGATCTATACTCAATTAGGTTATAAAATAAATGATAAAAAAAAAAAAAAATAGGAATCATAATATTATCTACCTTCTTTATAATGTTTTTTACATGGATAATTATTATTCTTTAATGTTATATATCTCTTTACTATTCTTTTATTGAAATCAAAATTATAAATGTTTATTTAAATTTTTAGCTTATACGAATTGAAATTTGTCAATTACAAACTTTAGTCTTCGGGTTTAAAGAATAAATGAACGTATTTTTATAAGTGTTAAATAGTATTTTAAATTGACATTTGAATGATTTATACCATTTGAATTATCTGTACCATTTGACATGTTTCATTTTAAATCTCAATTTAAAACATCGTCTTATACATAAAAAAAATTAATTTTATTGGATTAAAATAAATATATAAATTCATTTTAAAATTCGAGAATCAAAATAGAATAAATACAAATTTTAACTTTTTATGTAAGTTTTGGGACTAAAAAAATACTTGAACCGATTAAATAAATTTATTGTTCATATAATACTACTTTATGAAGTACTAAAATAATTAAAATAAAAGTCATAGCATTAACTACTGAATATTATTTTAAGATTTGGGTTAAGGTGAATGTTTCTAGTCTTGCCTTCTGTTTGGCCCAAGACCACAACCATGCCTAAACTGGGCCGTTCTTCATGGGCTCCCTTGGATTATTTCTTTACAATTAGTTACTTGGAATAAATTTTAAATTATTAATTTAATTATATGATACTTGTTTAAGATGTAAATTACTCCATTTGTCTATTAACTGTTTGGTTCTTGAATTAGTTTCTTTTCAATTGATTTTTTGCAAGAATTTGTTTCTTACTTACTTGGATCCTTGTGTCCAAATTAACTAGAAACACTGAACTTAAAATAAGTATAAATTTGTGGATTTAGTTAGAAATATTCAGAAAATCTAATTAGAAATGGTTAAGTTTGGACAATTCATTTAGCGTTCATTAAATAATGAATATTTGTTTATGTATTTTGATGTTGATGGTATATATTGATCATGTCACCCAAATTATTTTAAATAAGAGGACTCATATTTAAATTGGTTATTGAATTTGTTGTCTAATTAGTTGCTCAAGAAATCAATGAAAATGGATATTCAAGGAAATGGTTGTAAGATAGAGTTTTGTTTATGTTAATTTATCCTTAAACCCTAAATCCTAAACACATAATAATTATTTAAAAAAAAAAAAAAAATAGATACGTGACGTAATTTAACGTCGTGAGTACTATATTAACACTAAATTAAAATATATTTAAAATCTAAAGAACCAAATAAGATTTTGAAAGAAAAACTAGTGACTTATGAGTACGTCGGGTCGACCCGCAGACCTGCGAAAAAAATGTGGGCGGGTCAGAGTAGTGAACTCGCAGGCTTGCATAGGTATGTGGATCGGCTCGCAAGTCCACATAAAATTAAAACAAAAAAATTTGTACTTGTGTATATTAATTACTTTTTTATGGACTTTTGCATCAACGTTCCAAATTCTTGTATAACTGAAAAAGACAAGTATTATTTATTTTTTAATGTGCTAAAATGTAAAGAATACATTGTGTATGTTATAGTATGAATATGATGAAAATGTTGAATTATCAATTTATCATCTAATTCTCCAAAGTCTTTACTTAATTTTGTGAACTTCTTAAAGTTTATCAAATTTTAAACATTAAAAGTTTTATCATATAAAATAAATTAAAGAAAAAAATAAAAAAAGCGGATCAGCCCACAAGTCCACAAACGAAAAATATGCGGGACGAGACGGACCAACCTGTATTGTACAGACCTTATGCGAACTATACCTAAACAAGCTGGACCGTTCTGCACGGCTACCCTACTTCCGAGGATTTAATAATAAAAAATAAGAATAAAGAGAATTTGATAAATTGCTCTCATCCTGATCTAACCAGCTTCTTCACTCTTCTATTGTACCATGACGTCATCGTACTCCAAATTCACAAACCAATTAGGGAAAAACAAAGAAAACGGTGCTGCTTGTCGGTACCAAATTTGCATGATTTGTTTGGATATAAAGTTTTGCTACTCCTGCAACGTTACTTTCCTTCTCATACACTCATGTAATAACCTTCTTATTACAAAATCAATACATTTATTATATCATTTTAATTAAAATTAAACTATAGTATAAAATAAGTTATATTGTAAATGTATGTTTTATAGTTATTGTTTTTTAATTCGAAATATATAATAAATATTTAAGTTGTTAGCTAATAACTGCAATGTAATAAGTATTATAATAAAAATACACATGATAACATATAGAACACATGTAAAGGTATCACTCGCAGACAATTTTTAAAATGATTTCTGGTTAAAAATATGTAAGATAATAATTTATTTAAAACATATTGAATTATATATATATATATATATATATAGAGAGAGAGAGAGAGAGAGATAAGATTGTCTATTTTGAAACAATATTGATGACTCTAATGTTCGTCTTTTAATTTATAACTAATTCAAAACTCAAATTCAATACATTTCATTTTGAATATAAAATAAACTATATAAAATGAAAGTTTTTAAGATGTTTTCTGTATAGCTATTTTTTTTCAATATAAAGAAAGCAAGCATGAGAAATCCATTTAAAACAAACCTAGAAATTTAAAATTGCATTATCATAATGACAGAGGCTACAATCCAAATTAATCATGTATATACATATTATAAAAATAAAGGCGTTTGGTTCATAAATGGTATATAATATAGTAAGGGTTGGTTTACCTGCACTCGTGAAAAATGTGGATGTGGCAATCAAGAGAGCCATGAATAGTACGCCACATCACCCGGTTGCAACAGAAGAAAAATCATTTTGGTGCACTAGATTTTTTTGACCGACACTACCAATATTTTCTTTTTTGTTTCCACTGCACTCCCTAACAAAAAAATGAAAAAAAAAAAAAAAACACATCACACGTGAGTGGAAACTGGATTCACCCCTCTTTCCCCACTCTGTCTCTCTCGCTCACTCCTCCAGTTACAGTAAACAAAAGTGTGTCTGTTTCACTATCTTTTGCTGATACATTCTTTATAAATAACGATGCAGAGGTTAGCATTCAGATTCCCCCCAAATCTCTTCATCTTCTTCACTCTTTTTCTTCATAGAAAGAGAGTGTTACACTTATAATTATATGTATGTTACTAGTAGCAGCACTTCATAAAGCAGAGATTCTTCATCCAAATTCTTTATCCCCTGTTTATCGTAAATAACACATATCATATCTTATCATATCACAATCCAATAACCCACAACCTAACAAACAATGGCTCTGTTCTCATATATCCCACACCCTTCTCAAGCACTTCTGGGCATCGCACTCTTTCTCGTTTTCAGAGGTAAATTTAAATTTTTTATCAAATTAACGAACTGGGTCTTAAAGAATTCATACATAGGAATAACCAAATTATATCGTTCATGGTTTCAGGGGTTTCCGGGGCAACCTTTACGTTCGTGAACAAGTGCGATTACACGGTGTGGCCAGGGATTTTAGGCACGCCGCAACTCGCAAGCACGGGCTTTGAACTCGCCAAGGGGGGTTCCAGAAGCTTCCAGGCTCCGACCGGTTGGTCCGGAAGATTCTGGGGCAGAACCGGTTGCCAGTTCGACAATTCCGGCCGCGGGACGTGCGCCACCGCCGACTGCGGTTCCGGAGAGGTCGACTGCAACGGCGCCGGAGCCTCCCCGCCGGCGACTCTCGCCGAGTTCACGCTCGGCACCGGTTCCATGGACTACTACGACGTGAGCCTCGTCGACGGCTATAATCTGCCGATGATGGTGGCGGCGAGAGGCGGGTCGGGGTCCTGCGCCACCACGGGGTGCGGCGAGGATCTCAATCGGCGTTGCCCATCGGAACTGAGAGTGGAGGGCGGCGACGCGTGTCAGAGCGCGTGCGGCGCGTTTGGGAAACCGGAGTATTGCTGCAACGGCGCGTTTGGTAACCCTTCGACTTGCAAGCCTTCTACTTACTCCGAAATTTTCAAGTCCGTATGTCCGAAAGCGTACAGTTACGCGTACGATGATGCCACCAGCACGTTCACGTGTTCCGGCGCCGACTACACAATAACATTTTGCCCCTCTTCTCCTAGGTAAAGAAAATTACAAAAAAAAAAAAAAAACCTTAGTTTCGTTTCGTTTAGTCCTATGTTTTATGCTTCTTACTTGTTCATTTGAATTCATGTAATTGAGATTCGTTTTGCTGTTTTCGCAGTTTGAAGTCTTCAACAGATTCGAGTCCAAAGGGAACGGATTCTGGGTCCGGGTCTGGGTCTGGGTCTGGGTCTGGGTCAGGGAGTGTGACGGGGACAGGTTCATCGGTGGAACAATCTGAATTGGCTTCTACTTCGTGGTTAGCCGACATGGCAACGGCGACAGGGGCCGCGACGCGAGCAGGTTCTTTTGTGACTTCAAAGGTGGCTTTTTCGGTGGTTGTTGTTTTCATTCTTTCTCTTTTGGTGGGTCCCTCTCTCTCGTAGTAGTGACGTTGCAACACTCTCCTTCTCTATCTTCTTTCCCTTTCACACAAACTCCATCCATACACATTTATCAGAACAGAGTACTATGGTGATGGCTAAATTCTATTTCTGTAAATTCTAAAGTAATGCTACAACAAGCGTTTCAATCATTTGTTGGTTAGGTTCCTCTAATTTCTTTAATCTTGGACCTTTGGAATTGGAGGGTAGGGTATAATAGAGGGAATTAGTGGGTTTTGAGGCCCATCATCAACTTTTAAATAAAAACACCACAAAAATTTGTTTCAAATGTTAAATAAATATAAGAACAAATGCTACCACCACGTATGAATCCAATCATTTCACGGAATAATAACCCATGCCTGCATATGATTTTTCTATGCTTAAGTGGAACTACACCTCACAATCAACGTGTATATATATATGAACTTCAAATTTAATTACACGCATTAGCAAGAGAATCTCTTTTCAAACAAGAACTTCATATAGATCAAATTAAGATTATTTAATAGTTAATCCGATTTTGTCTCTTGATTTTTGGTTTTATGACGAATGAAACTTAACTTTCTCGTGGCTTAAGTTCCTTCAACGATTGGGTAATATTTTGTTACTGAACCTTTTAAAGTATAAGTTGGTTTGTGGTCCACAAGATCATATCTGGTATAAATCCAGATTTATGATAATCCATAAATATTTTGAAGATAATTAAGTTAGTTTTTTGGTAATTTTTATCTTTAAAGACATAATTCAATTTTGGAATAGTCTAAAGTCATAAACATCAAAATTCTCTCTTGAGATCACCGCAACGTTAAACTAGAACATGATTAAAAAAATAAATTGTTTCAGCGGGAGCTTTGCAAAGAATAAAATAAAAATGGATGACTTCAGATGGAAAATAACTTTTAAGTCACACAATTCAGTGAGTGTGAAAGGTGGTCCAAAGAGTGTATTCTAAGTTATCTTATTCCTGTGTATATAATAATTTTTTAATATTTTGTTAATGGACAAAGCGGTGAAAAATACTTCATATAAATATGGATTCGTTAAACTTATTAAACTATAAGTAATATAAATGTTAAATATGTTTTTTTCTTTAATTTTAGGTAAAATTTGAAAGTAATTCACTTTTTAAATTTTAGTTTAATTTAATCTTTTAAATTTAGAACCGTGTGGATTTAATCTTTTAAATCAAATTTTGTGAGGTTAATTTAATGTTTCAAATATATTTCATGATAATATTGGAGTTGTTTATATGATTTATTAGCCAATATTGAAAAAAATGTATCAAATTGTGTAAACAAATCAAATGTTATCATAAAATATGTTTGAAACGTCGAATAAATTTAACAAAATTGAGTTAAAATGATTAAATTTACACAATTCTAAAAATAATAGACTAAATTTGAAAATGTATAAATTCCAAATTCCATTGAGAGATAAATAACATATTTAAATTATTTTAAATTATACGGCGGATATACATCCACAACATAATTATTAACGTAATATAAAAAAAAATTATACTGTAAAGCGTCAATTATATCACGTATGTTTTTCTGTTTTTCTGACGTGATTGTATAAAGATTACTACATATTATTACATACACGATCGATGAATTTTGGTGGATTTTTCTTTTTTTAATAAACCGAGGGATTGATATAACTGTACATGAGAAGTAAATATTGATTATATAAATACATTAAAAGTAGTATTGAGCTTTTAAATAACACAATACTTAAATTCTTGGTTTCTTTTAATTTTTATCCTCTATACATATAGCAGACATGTTAAGAAGAAACTATTTTAGGAAACATACAAGACACCATAAATCTAAAAGTTGGCGTCCTTTAATTAAAAGAACAAAATGGAATAAGAGTTTTTGATTCTGAACTTTACGAGCACACCAACAAAATATTCTTGATCAGACAAAAAACCAAATAAATAAGGGGTTAACTTTCGCGACATTACATTATAGTCTTATATTCTTTATATTTCTTTTTTTTTTCTCTTTACATTAAAACAAATACTACATAGGTTCTAATTTCTTTCAGGTTTCATACAATTGGACAGCATATTTTTCTAAATTAGGGTTAAAGATGTTTTTATCCTTCAAATGGTGAATTTTAAAATTAGTCCATCTTGAAAAATTTATACCAATTTAGTCATTCATATTTAGAAATGCGTGGATTTGTTAAGTTTATTTAACATTTTAAACGCATTTTATAATAATATTTAAATTAACATTAAAACGAAAATGTGTCAAATGGTGTAAACAATTCAAATACTATCATGAAATACGCTTGAATCGTTAGATAAACTTAATCAAATTTATTTAAAACGACTAAATTTACACATTTTTAAAGATGAAGAACTAAATTGGTTAAAATTTTTGAAGATGAACTAATTTTACTACTTGAAGGACAAAAATATATTTAATCCTAAATTCTATTCTTGTATAGAAAACGGTTTTTATGGAGAAAAAATGTTAACAAATAAAATAATGAAAAAACTAAATGAAATTTTAAAACTACACAAATTTGATAATTTTTTTAATTAATGTTAATGCAAAAACTTGAATGATAGTTATTTGAAAAAAAAATTTGCTTTGTGCAATCTATGATTGATAAACAGAAAAAAATGAGAAGAGGGTAAGAACTCAAAGAAAAAAGAAACTACTCCTATTGAATTCAATTATTTGAATCTTATATATGAGAGATATTTGGGGAAGATATTTGTGAGGAATCTGAAAAAGATAATAACTTTGGGATGAACGTTGCGTTTTCGTCCACAAAAAGTTCGAACTATCTATCATGATTTAATTGGCAGAGAGAAGAATATCTAAACAGCTAAGAAATTTTTAACTTGTATTTTCGAACCCTTTTTCAAGGGTCATGTTGAAGGAAGCTACCTTTGGTTCTTTCTTTTCATTGATTTCTATACAAATGAAAGATCATGAAAAGGATAGAAAAAAGTGAAAAAAAAAATGAATTGAAAGATCGATGAAGCTTTTGTGCACGATGACATAGGGTGTTCATACAAAAAAACTTTCATTGATGAAGGTGGCACATACTTAATTGGTTGAGTTAAGATCAAGCTTTGTCAAACTCTTTTTAGTTGTTTACTGTCATTACTAGAAATTTTTATATTTTTTTACAAATTTGTTAAAATTTTTCGTAAAAAAATACTTTTTCTACTATTTTTTTTTTAAATTTTAATTGATAACGTGATAATTATTTTTTATAAAATTATAAAATTCACAATTATTTTTTACAAAATTTATTATGAAAAATATTTTATACAAAATATTTTGTAAAAAAATTGGTATCAATTTATTGTAAACTTTTTTCACAACAAAATTTATAATTATTTTTAAGAAAAAATTTTCAAAATAAAATTGACAAGAAATATAAATTTTTTTAGTAGTGTATAATTTATTAAAATCATAGATTAAATTTATAAATAAAAAAAATTGTAATTATTTCTTAAAAAAATTCAAAATAAAATTGGTAGGAACTATTGAATTTTTTTAGTAATGTATAATTTATTAAAATCATAGATTAATTTTATAAATAAAAAATATTAGCATCACTTTTTGTGTTGCAATTTTACTTAACGATGAGAAAATGTTTTAAAGTTAAAATATTAGAGTAAGTCAAATTAAATCACATAAGAATAGTAGATTTGAATACTATATTTTTTCTTAATCTAAAGTTACGTTATCACGAAAAAGAAAGATTTGACCTAAGAGAAAATGGTGATAAAATATAATGATTTATATTTCTTTTATGTGAAATTTCTTTCGTAATGTTTCTTATACTAACTATTTTTCACTAAAATACTATTACTCAATTTCTAATGTTGTAGAAAGATAATTTTGCAATCATTATTCTCTGATCACGGGTTAATAAACTAATTAATTCGGTGAGTAAATTGCTGATATAATCAATTTTAACACTTTTGTAATGGTACTTCAGAAAAAATAAAAAAAGAGAACAATTCTAAATTAATTTAGAAGTATATATTTTAACGATCTACGAACAAGCCAATTTTAAAAAAAGTAAAGCAAGGCTTTTGTTATCGCATTCAAGATGAGATAGTTGAAAAGCTTTTTCCTTTTTATGATCTGTGAAGGCACATTTCAGACACCAGTTGTTATCAAAAAAATGAAATAAAGTTACAGATTTGCCAAAACTAGGGCATCCAAATTGCTACACTCTATTCTGATCAAACCAGATTCCATTTCAAGTTTTCAAGAACAGAGTGGTTGTTGTAAGTGCTACTCATACTTTCACCAAATAGGATCTTTTGGCCTTTCAGATAAAAACCCACATGACTAGTAACACAAAGAAAACAACTAAATCATCTTTTGGTCCCAAAATATGAACATCACTTATGATTTCTCAGTGCTTGTTTTCTTTCTAGTTTCAACTTTTTCCCATATGTTTCTTCACGCCAAAGGCAAATGCCAAGTAGTTTTTTAGAAAGCCTGCATAAAAATAGGCATAGATTTTGAAGAAAATGTTTGTCACCATGTTAGAAGTTGACTTTAAGTCTAACTCAATCCCACAAAACCGGTTTGTAAGATGAGGTTTGCATCTCACTTATATCTATGATAAAATTGTCTTATCTCTAGTCAAATATGAGACTTCCAACACACCCTCTCACGTCAAGGTATATACATCTTGTGCGTGAGAGTAGAAATTAATGGGTGGTCCGTTAGTGGTCCGATAACGGGTGGAACAAAATGTCCAAGAAATTTTGCTAGGATAGACTTTTTTTTTTTTAAATAATGGCTCTGATACCATATTAGAATTATGGTTTAAACCTAACTCAACCCCAGTAAGATGATGTTTGTATCTCACTTATATATTATGATGAAATTGCCTTATCTTTAGTGAATGTGAGACTTCTAATACACTGGAAACAAAACCTCAATAGAAGTGCATTATTACAACTTACAACAGAAAAAAAGAAAAAAAAACATGCACACCAATGTTGTACTTGGTTTAAATTGTGTCTTGACCCTGTTTAGCTTCGTTCCACTAGTAGTTTTGCTTTGTCTACAGCTATATGAAAGCTTCTCTCATTTGTTACTTTGAAGCTTCAAGATAAGAAAACCTTTTGAATGTTCAAACCAATAGAATTACGAAAACTGTATCACCTTAACTTCAACAAAAACCGTTCTCTCGCCATTCACATAACTGAGACAACAATATTCAAGATTTTTATCAAAGCAATATAAAAGAGCTTTTACTTTCCTTTATTTTCTTGGATGCAATGATGAAGTGGATTAAAAAGGATTCGTGTTTTAAATCCTAGTGTACCACTTTCATTTGGAGTCACATTTATTCGATTAAGGTTAACCTTCAAATATTCTGCATTCATTTGAGCAACTTGCATGATGTAACAAGAGACCAGTGCTTCCAATGTCTGGTTTGTGGCTTGCAGGTATGAGTTGATACCACTCATTATTGGTAAATTCTTTACTCGGACAAATTGGAAGGATATGCTACCTCTAAAGTATTAGAAATCTAAATATAAGTATTTAAGTCTTAAAATAAAAATGAAAAATTTGAATTTGTAGATTGGACTTGTGTCATATTAGTATTGTATTTTTTCGGTGATTTAAAAAAAAAAAAAAAGACTCATTAATGATATTAGAGTTCATCATTCATTTATTAACATGTTCAAGTACAATATACGTAAAGAATTTAAATATAAAGATTCTTTGTCAAGTACAATATAAGAAAGTTACCGTTGAAATACTGCATTAGTCGAAAATGTTTTCATTTGAAAAGTATATCAATGTATAAATGACATAGTTTAAGGAAGAGATGGTTGAGAGTCTAAATGAATCTAAATATGAAATTAAATATAAATAAGAAAATTAAACAACTTTCACATAAAAAAACTCATAAGTCAAATTTGTTGTCCTAAAATTTTAGATTAGAAATAGTATGTAAGTTGGATTTATACTTATTGGTATTGTTTTTCCCATATTTAATCTTCAGAAAATACCTGTTTAAGATCCATCTAAAGCTTAAAAAAGACATCTACGAAATGAGTTGTTCATACAATAATCGTAAACCTGAAAACTTAAGATTTTATGATTATTGTTCTTTAGTTTTTTACCAATGTATTCACAATAAAATTTAAGGGTAATTCTGATTTGATAAGGGATCATTTTCTAAAGTTGGAATAGAGTTTAAATTCACTATTTGTTGTTATTTTACAATTTTTAGTTCTCGGTTGCATTGACAGGAAAGCCATTTCCTTTCGACGGTTTTTCTTCCCGCACTCCCAATTTTTCTTCCTTCACCTTTAAGTTTGACTATGAAGACTATTACGTCCTTCAAAAACATAAAAATAAATTATAAACTAAATATTTTCGTAATGGGCATCCTAAGAATGAAATTCAATATCTTGATTTTTGAGAGTTGTTAACACCGATTTTTGAAAGTCAATAACTCCGGTTTTCAAAAACCCGTAATTACAAATCAAAAGGTAGCATGAAATTATAAAAAAGTTGGGGTGTAGGAAGAAAATTTAGGGATGCAGTAAGAAAAACCCTCATTTCAATATTATGGAAAACACAAGCCCAATTGTAGTATTACTTTAAAAAGTTTCATTATTCTTTGGGTCAATAGGTTTTTCACAGGCCTGGAGTGGGTTGGGCTAGAAAAGGGTTTCAAAAAGGCCGTCGTGTATGGAGCTGAATGGATGTACGTAAACAATGCACAATAGGAAGTGAGATTTCCATTTTTATTACTTATTTCAATATTAACCTTTACTAGCACGTTTATATTTTAATGTTTAGGGTATTTTCACATTAATGTTATTAAAAAAAATAGTTAAATTATATTTTGAAATAAAAAATATATAACATTCTAGAATTTAACAGGCAACTGAATTTAGTTTGATTTTAATGTAACTTCAAAAACTATGAATCCGATACTTGAATCGGTGAAAACCAGGAATCATCAATGTGATCCATATTAGATACGATAGTGTAAGAAATCTAATTAATATATAATTCAATGAATTTATCCTAGTGTCAAATAAAGAATAATTTCATAATGAGTGAAATTTGACGACGCCACGCCCACAGAAAGCGAAACCGAAACAGCTGCTGCAGCAACCAAGCACCAGCAGCATAGTATGTTTCCTCGTATCTTAATTCAACGGTGTTGTGTTCTTTTTCCTGGAATGTTTGATTTCAAAGGGTTAAACCATGCAACAGAGCACCCTGATACCGAGTTTTGATCAGTCATATATATATATCCACGTGCTGAGTACACATAAATAACGTGTTTGTGCTCAGCTTCTATAGAACTTGAACATGGCATTTTCGGTGGCCCTGTTACCCCGTTGGTCGGTGTTTCTTCTTTTGCTTCTTTTCTTTTGTAACACAGGAGCAAAGGTTGTCACCATTGATGTGCGTGCAGCCAAGGATCTTATCCAGACTGGTTCCATTTATCTAGATGTTAGGTAACACATGTAATACGTAGTATGTTTTAAGGAGTTCTTTTGTTCTTCTTTTCCTAATTGGTTTTTTCAAGTGTTGGATAATGTTTGTTTGTTTCTTTTAAAAGAAGCTAAATCTTTTGGTAAACAATATATAGGACTGTGGAAGAGTTCTCGAAAGGGTATGTTGATGCAGTTAATATTGTTAACATTCCATACATGTTGAATACACCAAAGGGTAAGAAACTTTTCAACCCCTAATACTAACCAAGACCAGTTATCAGTTTTAGGTTACAATTTTTGTACGGTTAACGAGTTTGTGATTTTGAACGCCAGGCAAGGTAATGAATCCAGATTTTCTGAAAGAGGTTTCTTTGGCTTGTAACAAAGAAGATCATATCATTGTGGTAACTATCCCTTTCTCTTGCTCCTTTTGATTCATTTTTTTGCATTCAAAATACAAGCTTCAATTTCAACTGGTTAATGTTGGTTAAAGTCAACATCTGTTTATGTTTTGTATGAATCTGCATTTCAGGGTTGTCAAATTGGGAGGAGATCTTTCTATGCAACTTCTGCTCTTCTGTCTGATGTAAGTTAGTTCATGTCAACATCAGTATACTTATTCATCTCAGTTTAATCTCGAATAAAATATATAGTTGTGGCTCTAAAATATCTGAACATCACTCTGGCTATAATTTTCCTTTATTTACTTCATTTGATAATGGCCGGTGATACTAATTAACTTGTATTGGTTTGATTTGAATTGCAGGGTTTTAAGAATGTGAAGGACATGGGAGGAGGTTATGAGGAATGGGTTATAAACAAGTTCCCAGTGAAGATACCAGCAGCCAAAGAGGAGCTATAATATCCAAAGATTGGACCTTAATTCTTTCTTGTAAATGTACAACTTCTTAAATTTCGTTAGTCCTTGTGTTGTGTGCATACAACATGAACTCATGATCTGATGATTATCTTGCTATTTCAATTGAAGAAAACCAAACTGGTTTCATATCAAGTGTTGTGTTCTTTTTTCTTTTTAACTTTGCCTTGCTAATGTTTTTCACTTTCTTGATCACAGATTTTTTCTTAACTCAACTTACTAGTAAATTCTACTAATATTAACTACGTTTTTCTTACAAGAAAAAAGATCCATAAAGTTCAAGTAATTTGATTAAGTTTTTGGCACTAGTTGGAGTTGGAATGACATGACATGGTGGACGAGTTCAATCATTCAATATTAAAATTCACACCAACCGCTACTGCGTGATGGAAAAAGCAAGAGCAAGATTTAGTGACATTGGGTCAATGGACCTAATTGTTCCTCAATGAATATGAAAATAATAAATGCGTTGTTCAACTTTAAACGCACGTAGATATGTATGATTTGTGGTTTGTTAAGAACAGTAATTTGTTTATTCATTTATTTTCCGCTTTCTCTCTTCATCAAGATCCTGATCCAATTCTGAACATGTTGGATCTGCGTATTCTTATTGGTGAACAAGTGACCATAACGTTGTGTCGTTGTTCAAACGTGGCCATGCGACAGATCCCACTTGAAATAACTGGTTAACCGAACCTGACATGGTTATGAGATCAGTAAATGGGACCATTATTCTCAACTAGTTCGTGGCAGCACAAGCATGTGCGTATTAATTTTCTGAGGACAAAGTCTCAACATTTTGCCTCAGCAAAGCTACCACCAACTCTATCTCCGCATCAATGGCCCAAACTATGTAATGCATTGAAGAGACAATGCACACTGTAGAGTTGTTTGTTCTTTTCTGATGTCTTTTTTTCGTTATAAGCCCCATTGAAGGACATAACTTTCATGACAGTGCGTGTTGTTTTGAGGACGAATACCAGACATGGGGGAAGAAAATGGTGAAGGAAGATCCTTAGCTGAAACCCCCACCTATGCCGTGGCAACTGTGATCGCTGTCCTTGTTTCTTTTAGTTTCCTGTTTCAGGGCACGTTAAAAAAACTGGTAAAGGTACGTACTTTATGATTGGTTTGTCTCTTCTTCCAATGTCTCATTGTTATGTGTGTGTTATATATTGAATAATGTCACAGTGGTTGGACAGAACCAAGAGAAAATCTCTGCTTTCTGCTCTGGAAAAGATCAAAGAAGGTAGGGAGTTGTAACCCCAAAAGGGTTCATTAGTATTTTTCTTTTGTTATGTATAATAATGGAACTTACTATTACATGTTTTTTGAATGATTTTTAAGCAGAATTGATGCTTTTTGGGCTTCTGTCATTGCTGATGGGTCATTGGATTATTTTTGTGGCAAAGATTTGCGTTAAGTCATCGGTTATAAGCAGCAGATTTTTTCCGTGCCCATTGGAAAAGAGTTCTGTGAAACGTGTTGTCTGGTTGAGTTCAGAATATTCAAATAGAACAGTTGTCAAAGGGCAAGTGAACAATGGCTTGCGAAATTATTGCCCAGAGGTAGTGATTCTATTCTGATCAATAGTTCCAAAAAGGCCAATTTCACTGAAAACTCATCACTTTCTTTGCAGGGTCACGAATCATTGGCTTCTTATGAAAGTCTTGAGCAGCTTCATCGCTTTGTGTTTGTTCTTGGGGTCACCCACGTTACCTATAGCTTTCTTGCTGTTGCCCTGGCCATGATCAAGGTTAAAATAGCCATGTCATGAACAAACCTTCTCCCTATTCTATTTTCTTTGGTTAGGCACTGATTATCTTATTTTAGAGTACATTCAGATATATAGCTGGAGAACATGGGAAAACGAAGCAAAGACTATTGCTGTACAAAGCATTCAAGGTTCTGACATATTTTGCAGTACATTAAGCTTGATATTCTTTATACAATAATCCCTTTTGATCAAATTGTCTTAGTTTAGATACTTCACAAAGTACATCAAGCATAAGATTGAGGCGGCTTAATACATTCATCTTTCACCATACATCCCATCCATGGAGTCATCACAAAATTCTTGTTTGGCTGGTACTCTATACAGTCATTTTGTTCCGTCTTATTATTCCCTTTAGGCAATAACATATTTGACAATGTAAGAAATTTTGCATCTACTCATGGTTAACTACTACATTTTGTTCTTATTTCATTGTCAACTGTAGTACGTGTTCAAATAAAATTTCTTTCTTCCAAACATGTTCACTAAAGATTGTTTCCAATAAGAGAATTGTGCCAATATGCTGTGTGTTTGTTAGTTGCCATAGCAGTTTTCTTGGCTTCTTAGAATACTGATGAACCTGTATTGCAGCTATGCTTCAGCCGCCAATTTTGGAGTTCCATTCACCGAGCTGATTACATGGCATTGCGCTTAGGCTTCATTACTGTGAGTAAATTTTTTGTCACAGCATACCAGTATCTTCCATCAAAGAAAAAAGTTTAGATAAGCCATAATAAGTCCATAGTTTTGAACTGAATGAATAACAACACAACACCAAGTTGATGGAGGAAATTAATGGAGATATTGATTTTTTTTTCGTGTAGTACGTGTTATATATTTCTGTACAATACATCAAACTGAAAACAAAAAAGGGAAGTTAATTAGTCATGCATGACTCATAAGAGAACGTTGTAACCTTTTTCTACTTTTCTTCTCATTGTGCAAAAAAAGGTGGAGATGAATAACTGAAGATGAGAATTTAAGTTTACTAGCTAATATTTCTTCCTTTTCTTCTTTGTTCTGGTGTTCTATAGAACCATGATCTTCCCACAACATACGATTTCCACAACTATATGCTTCGAAGCATGGATGAGGAATTTCGTGACATAGTTGGAGTTAGGTACTGTTCCTCAATTCAGATGAATTTGCTAGAGTCATACTATATAGATTTTTAAGGACAACTTAATTAAATAGGGAGATTTTTTTTCTATGATTAGCTATATTTTTCTACTTCTTTGTTTGTGGTATATGTTGGTCTGGCTCGTGAAACAAATTTGATAGTTTCTGAACTTGTTTTGCAGTGTACTTCTCTGGGTATATGCCATCTGCTGTATGTTCCTAAATTTTCATGGTAAGCTTTAGCTTAAAAGCATGTTGCTCAAACGTGATAGTATGTTACGAATTCAAGTGTAAATCTAAGTCTCACATAAGTTAAAATATAAATGAGAAAATTGAACACCATATATATAAAGTAAAAAAACCCATAAAATCCATTGTCTTAAGATTTTGGTTAAAAGTGGTGGCAATTCCTTGTGTACACAGGCTCAGACATATATATTCTAGGTTGTTGTGATGATTCCTTATGGGAAGAGTGACATGCAGAAATAATATGCAACATCAGCCATATATATTGCAGGGTGTTGTGACGATGAAAACTATTACTTTCTTTTAGAATGTTAAGCATGTTTATGTTCTTGCTTAACTGTGGCATAGTCTTATGTTTTTGATATATTATGCTAGTTTTTATGGACCTAGTTTGAAACTAAACTTCATAATTTTCATTCAGGTAGCAACTTTTACTTTTGGCTTTCCTTCGTTCCAGCAATAGTAAGTCCTGATATTGTTTGCTAGAGCTTTTCCACTTACCATATACTAGTTATTACATTTCACTAATGATTTTCCTTTTATTGACTTGCATTCTAGTTGATCCTCATTATTGGTACTAAATTGCATCGAGTGGTAGTAAAGTTGGCTGTTGAAATAATAAATCGTTGCCCAAATGTGAAACCTCACCAATTTAACTTAAGAGATGAACTCTTTTGGTTTGGAAAGCCCAGGTTCCTATTACGGTTAATTCAATTGATTTCCTTCTTGGTAAGTAATATTCTGTTTCCATTTTGCTTTTTCATTGCTGATACACTTATATTCTTTCTCCCTGTTGTAATATTTCAGAATGCATTTGAAATGGCTACATTCCTATGGTCTTTGGTAAGAAACTGACATTTCGTTCATATGACAGTACATAATATTCTGGATTAAAGTGAGAACTTGGGAAAAATGGTAAACTTGCATTATCTTGAATTGTTGCCTTTATTTTGGGTTCAGTGGGAAATTAAAGATCCTTCTTGCTTCATGAACAACCGAACCTTTATTGTGATTCGCTTGTCATTCGGGTATGTATGTGTTACTTTTTTTGTCAATGTTCTTGCTCTTTTTACAGATTAAATTGAATCACAAATCCACCAAAATTAGTATCCACTTTTGCTCTTTTGTTGCCACAGGGTCATCTCCCAAGTGTGGTGTAGCTTTATAACGTTTCCTCTCTACGTTATCATCACACAGGTCAAGTTCTTGCTCATTTTTGTTGGAGTTAAAAAAATCATTTTGTAGCCTGCAGTGCTGAACTATTACAGTTATGATGTTTGTTATGTGAATGCAGATGGGGTCAAGGTTCAAGAAGACCGTGGTGTCTGAAAATGTGAGAAAATCACTCTCTAAATGGCAGAGAAGAGTGAAGGAGAGACAAAGTTATTCTTCTGCACTCCTTACTGCAACATCAATAAGTGAGGAAGGAAGCTCCTCAGGGACTAAAGATCTTTGTCTCTCTTATCTTGATCATGTGTCAAGGACTCAAGCAGATGCATCATTTCCAAGCTATGAAAATGATCCTCATGATATAATCCATGATTCATCTCCTCCATTGTCTTGAGATTGCTTAGTGTTATGAGTTAAATCGAAATACTTTATATAATCCATCTTTAACTTTTATTCTCTGCATAACAAAGTGAAAATGCACACAATCACGGTTAAACTGAATAATTTCTGCGCTACTATTACTATCAAAGGTTGGTTTTTGGGTTTTTATAATCCAGTAACACCTACTCACGCACAATCACTATTAAACTGAATAATGTTTGGGTTACTACTGTTATCAAAGGTTTTGGTGTTTTTATAACTCGGTTTACAACACATCAATCAACTAACTGAATGAAGAAGAGTTAGAAAATCTTAATCTACAAAAGGGTTATAACAAGATATTAACATTTTGCAAAAGAAAACTAAATATGGATGGCTTACTTGTGAGATTTTGAATGCATTTTTCAAGTTTGTGTTTTCTTAAGTTGATATGATATTTAATTGATTTGATAGAATAAATTTAATTGTATATTAATATATTTAGATTATATTTTATAAAATAAGTTTTGAAAATATAAATTAAAGATGTTCTAATCCAACTCAAGTCTTTCCAGACAACTATATTTTAGGAACGACCATTGTATTATCGAGATATTGTTTGCTTTGGACTGTTGTCACGGTTTTGTCTTTAAAAGACATTTCAAAGAGTGGAGGGTGGATATTTAAATTGTACTTGACCTCGACTCTTAAGTGATATGAAACTGATTGGGTTTACCAGAACAAAAGATAAAATAAATTTTAGATTAAAATAATAATTATTGTACAACTTTAATAAATAAAAAAATATATTTAAGAATAAATTGATATTAAAATATAAATATTTATTTATTGTTTATGTTTATATATGTTGAACGATTTATTATCTTATAATAAAAATTAAATATTTTATTAATTAATAGATCACGTTTATTTTTTTAGTTAAATATTTAAAATCGACTTTATTCGCATCTCAATATAGAAAGTTTCACGTCTTGATTTTTGTAATTTCATGTTTTAATTTTCGGGCTTTACCTGCTTTTCCTTGCTGGTACTCTTTCTAGTTTTAGAAACAAATACAAGCTTAAGGTATTTTTACAGATTAATATTTCTAGAACAGGATTTTTAAAATAAGATTTCTAAACAAATTTTATGAAATATATACAATATTTTGTAAAATGAGTTTTTTTTCAAAATACGCTTGAACACATAAGATGCATTTTAACAAAATCTTTCTTAACACACGAAATACATTCCATTAACAAGCTCTTTTGTGTGTGTGTTTTTTCCTTTACAGCATTCTTTTTTCTCTTATTCCTCCAGCATAAGTGATATAGTAAAATGAATGAGGGTACTTTAGTCTTTTTCAACTAATGGGGTGCAAGAAGGAAAACCGCTAATAAATTCAGACAGGCCTGTTTTAGTAGGCCCAACAAGTTCCGTCCCCCTCTGTAGGACGCTGCACCAGATTATTAGTTTCAGAGAATTAAGAGGTGGGTTTGGTTTCAAAGCGAAGTTCTTTCAGTCTTTAGCTTCTGAATCTTCAACAATGGTGCTCGAGGTAATTCCCGATTTCCCCTCTCGTGTTGATTTCACCAACCATAGCAATCAATTTTTGGGTTTTTCATTGATGTTACGGTAACACTAGTTTCATCGTGTTTCTTTCTTCAACAGGCGACAATGATCTGTATCGACAATTCGGAATGGATGCGTAACGGGGATTACGCTCCTTCTCGATTTCAAGCTCAAGCAGACGCTGTCAATCTTATTTGCGGTGCAAAGACTCAGGTTAGGTTATGCTAAACCTTACAGTTTCTGCTTTTACATTTCCCCCCTTTCTCTTTTATATTTGTTATCGTTTCATTAATTTATTTAGTTTTCGAAAATTAGTTGGAATAGGATGAGACTCGGAAATGGGAATGTTAAAGCAGCCTAGTGATAGGGTGAACTAAGCGTATTTTTTTTGTTGATGTTGTGATTCAGATTAGGTTTTCAAATTCGAAGTTCAACTAATTGTATAGGTTCACCTGTGCTGACGAATTGTTTTGATTTTAATAATGTATACAGTCTAATCCAGAAAATACAGTGGGAGTTCTCACAATGGCAGGGAAAGGCGTTCGAGTTTTAGTCACCCCTACCAGTGATCTGGGCAAGATCTTAGCCTGCATGCATGGTCAGTACTTCATTAATTTTTTTTTCCCTTTTATTATTGTGTTGCTGCTCTAGATTGTTGTTTGGACCATGCCCTGTTGGTAAATCTAACCTTTTTATGAATTGGCTAAAGTTATTGTAGTTTTATTATTAGAATTGGTGTTTTGTTATCCTGTGCGCTTATAAAATTACTTAGGTTAAAACAACTAGAGTAGTAACTAAAATGGCTGATACAAGCATCACGTATCTTGGAAATCCAGAAATCATTCTGTGCTTTCTATACAAAAAAGTTAATTGTATGACGGAATTGTTTTTTAATATTGGTTCCATAAAAATATTGACAAAATAATTAAAATTATGATGTGAGGATTATTGCATAACTACCTTCAATTTCTTCATGATTTAATTCTGATGTTCTTGTATATTTTTTAAGTCACTCGTTAATATATAGGAGATAACAGGTTTGTCAAACTTTAGTCTACGCAAACTCAGAACTTCCATGAACTTGACATGTAGACTCAATGACTCAACTTGTAAACTCTAAAGAGTATGCTTTGCAGAATTTAATAATTAAAATACTATCAGAATATCCAAAAAAGAATTAATACTATTTTAGTTAGAGCTATTCAACAAATTTGGTGGGGAGTGGATTCTGCCCGCATAATCAAACATGTCTGCTATATATTTTTCTACCATGAGTGTGTCGTTGTGGATTCTGCTTTTGTTGAAATATGATTTCGTTTCCCCCCTCATTTAGGACTAGAAACAGGTGGTGAGATGAACCTTGCTGCTGGCATTCAGGTCGCACAGCTGGCTCTTAAGCATCGGCAAAATAAAAAGCAACAGCAGAGAATTATTGTCTTTGCTGGAAGGTATGTGTATCTATGTTTTTTCCTTGTTGAAGTTGTATCTTCTGTTGTTATTGTCTTAATTATCTCAATGTTTTTCAGTCCTATCAAGCATGAAAAGAAGATGTTGGAGATGATAGGGAGAAAGTTGAAAAAAAACAGTGTTGCCCTTGATATTGTTAATTTTGGTGAAGAAGACGAGGGGAAGTCCGAGAAGCTGGAAGCACTCCTTGCAGCTGTTAACAATAATGATACCAGCCACATCGTACATGTTCCATCTGGTCCAAATGCTCTTTCTGATGTACTTATAAGGTTTATGGGTTCACTTTCATGTTTTACTTTTCTTTTTGATCTCTTGTTTCTCCCATTTTTTTTTTGTCTAACTTGAATAAATTCATATTATGTTGTTTGTGGCAGTACACCTATTTTTACCGGTGATGGGGAAGGTGGAAGTGGTTTTGCTGCAGCTGCTGCTGCAGCAGCAGCTGGTGGTGTATCTGGATTTGAATTTGGTGTGGATCCAAACTTGGATCCAGAATTGGCTCTTGCTCTAAGAGTTTCAATGGAAGAAGAGAGAGCCAGGCAGGAAGCAGCTGCAAAGAAGGCCGCAGAAGATGCTTCCAATCAAGAGAAGGGAGGTGAGCAGCAAGCCAGCTCACAAGATGCAACGATGACTGATCATGCCAGTGCAGCAATGTCTAATGCTGAGAACATTACACGTGATATGATGGTTGGTTATGAGAATCTTATGGTATGAGAATGCCCTATTATAGCAGTAATTTTGTTATTTGTATTGACTTCTAATGGAAACAGGACGATGAGAATGCCCTTCTACAGCAGGCACTAGCAATGTCAATGGACGATCCTGCCATTAGCCATGATGTAAAGGATACAGATATGTCAGAAGCATCTGCAAGTGATCCCGAGTTGGCTCTTGGTGAGTTTTATGCTTTTACAGTCTTGATATCAAAAACACAGATATAGGCATGGATACTCTTCAAGACGGTAAAACTTAAGTGTCCCACGAGGCGTTGAACATGATGACTTTATTTTGGTCCAGTATGAAAACATACACAATTCCTTTTTAAAGTGTCCAAGTGGATCATAGTTCTTCCATTAAACATGGATAATTGTTTTGCATATTGTGAATCTATTTTTTCACATTTGGAGAAATGCCTTATTTATATATATCTTGATGATTGAACTAGTTATCAAATATAGTAATTTAATCTACTTTTCAAATTTCAACATGGTGCAGAGAAGATTTCTTCACGTGTGTGCATTTGGAGAAGTAGATAGGTTTTATCATATAGATTCCAATGAATAGTGTTTGTTTTGTCTGCATTTACATACTTTCTCAGCTAGCTGCTACTTGTTTTTAGGATTTCGATAAGCTTACTATGACATGTACACAGGGTTAACATGTTAGTTTTTATCTTACGATCTCTAAGTCAATTAAAGCTTCAGTGGTGTTTATGATCTTTTCCGGTTTATGGCATTTGTTGCTTGCAGCTCTCCAGTTGTCAATAGCAGATAGTGCAAAGGATCAAGCAAGTCAGTCGGACATGAGCAAATTGTTGGCTGATCAATCCTTTGTATCTTCTATCCTTGCATCTGTATGTCTATAAATCCAATGTTTATTTATTTAGTTCTTTGAACACAGTGTATTCATGCAGTGTACTTTTTGCGCTAAATAATAATTCATTGCTTCTGCAGCTTCCTGGGGTTGACCCAAATGATCCTTCTGTCAAGGATTTACTGGCGTCCATGCAAAATCAGTCTGAGGTTAGTCTTTCTACTATGGAAAAAGATACATTCGATTTGAAAGAAATCGTATTAGAGGATTTCTGTGCAGGCATAGTTACAGTTCTTGGCCTACTGTAACCTTTCCACTCTCTCCTCCTCTAATTGATATATATTTTTTCATTATTCGAAAGTAGTCGAATTTGCTTGGTAATATCCTACTACTAATGGAAATACTGTGTGAAGCGTTTATGATGTCTGCCCATTGAAGGCCATGAGGACAGTCGTGGGCTTTAATTTTTTAATATTGAAACACAATAAGACAGCACAACGTTCACTATTAGATGGAGTTAGAAAATGAATGTTCTTAATAGAAAATGAAATTATCTCACTCTCATCAGTGGTTGTGTGCTTTCTTTTTTATTTTATTTTTTAATTATTATCAGGGTTAATATTGTGCTTGAAGTTCCGTGACAAGTATTTGCTGTAATAGTATATTTTTAGATGTGCTTTTTTGGATGGATAACAAGATTTTTATACATAGATTAATTTTGGTACTAAGCTTCTGATATTTTATGCCTAGTGCTACTTACTATCTCAAATTTGAACATTTTCTTTGCTTATGGGGTGGGGCACATGGTATTTTGCTCTCTCTCTCTCTCTCTCTCTATATATATATATATATATATATATATATATAATATATATATATCTATCTATCTATATATATCCTATGCTATGCTTCTATCAGTTTTGTGATCGTATTGTTTATCCAGCCTCAACAGAAGAACGATGACAAGCCATCAGAGGAGGAGGAAAAGAAGTAACTTTGCCATGTATGGTTTTATTTTGTTGGTAGCATTTTCGCGGCTGTTAGTAATCGGAAACTATTTTTAGCATGTTCCAATTTTTGTGTCTATACGCAGGTAATTGGAACTCAATGCATGTATTGTTGAATATTGTGTATGGTTAAAAATGGTCTTCATTCTCATTCTCATGTCTTATTCTTGGTTGGAGCATATCATGTGAGAAGTGCTTCAAAGAACTATTTTTATACAGAAGGAAGTTCCTACATTTAAATGTATTTTTTAACCTCATCTCGATATTTATGGTAATCCGTTTCACTTTAATGTTACATTTTTTTTATTTGTATACAAATATTCTTAGGTTATCCTGTGTCGTGAAGAAAGAATTTAGTGACTGCTATGTTTTTGTGCTATAGAAAATAAATAGAGTAATAAACTCTGTCACGAAAACAAATTTTAGTTATGTGACTTTAAAATTTTATTATTTGTGCATAATTTTGAAAGGGAGGATTTTTAGTGCTGTAGTTTCATCTTTGAAGTACGGGTCCATTAAAAAAATCATTTTGATATTTTTTTTATTTGGTTTAAATCCTTTAATAAGACTTTCTTTTAATGTCGAGATTGATTTGACAATATTAAGAAACTATGTTCATGAGTCCTAGGTGATAAACTTTGGATACCGTGTTAATAAATAAAAACATTTATAAATAATTTATTGTTTTTAAAAAAAGTATGATTACTTTTCCGAAATGCTCAAGTTTAAATTTTCATTTTTAGACAGACCATATTTTGTGCAACCGTTGCTTTGAACAAATATGTAGCTTCTGGAAAAGTATAATAATTCCAAGACTAAATTGTTTCTAAATATGTTATTAATTTATCACAGCACATTCTCAAACTTCAGTTTTTTTCTTCTACCAAAAAACCCTCCACCAAAATTTTATTTATTTATTTATAAAATTCAAATTTTATTTAATATCCTTCTTTCAATATTTAACGATAGTATTTTTTAAGAGTACTTAAAATTATGATAAAACTTATAGTACCTTAATTCTTTCAGGTGGTTTTTTCTTGTATCAAAGTCTTATTTTCATAATTTTTATTTCATTAAATAATTATATACTAACATGGTAAAATTTAAAATATGGTTGGGGAACAAAATACTTAAATTTCTTTCTTTTTACACCATTCTTATTCTACTATTGGTTGAGTTATAATATCTTTCTTTTTACACCATTCTTATTCTACTATTCAAGTTTTATTATCTCATTTTTATCTCTCAAATAAAAGTTTATATCATTTACATATTACGAATAAATATTTTTTGTTCCTTTTTCATTTTTCACCAAATAATATATATAAAATATTCATAATTACACATAAATAAAATTATAACAACAAAAAAGTTTATTAATTTTGAAAAACTTAACAAAAATGTTCTTTAAATAAAACAAAAATTAAGAATGAAATATGTGTTTTTTATATTATTTAATCAAAATGTGTAACTATAAAAAAAGTGTAATCAAAATTATTATAAGAGTGATTAAATATGGATGGAGATAAAAACTAGACAATTATGTATATATTTATTTCTATCTTTATACTCAATTAAAAAACATGACTGTTTCTGGTATCTATATTTCATCTATGTCAATATTTCATTAAAATGAGGACGAATTTGAAAAATATCACATGAGGAGTATACTTGTCTTTTGATATGATTATTTTAAATATATTAAAATCTTTAGATCTTTATTGAAAGATTTCTGAATATTTAATGGTGTAATATTTAATAACATTTAAGACTATTGACCCGTTACTTATTTATTATTTATAACATCTTTTATAACTCTCATAAGTTCTCATTTATTTCAAACATTTTTTTAATGATTTTTTCTTGATTTTTGTTTGTAACGTTCACTCAAAATAGTTATATTTAATTGTAATCAATTATTTCAGTATGATGTTTGGTATGTGAAGAAGAATAAGATATCTTTAATTGTAATCAATTATTTCAATACGATGAGAAATGATAGAACTTATTTGGTATGTGAAGATGGCTGAGATGTCAAAGTACAAAGCACATGATAATGTCTACCATAAATTTTATAAAAAAATTGTAGTAAATTATAAAAACTTAATCAAGTTTTATGTATTTTATAAATTTAAATATTTTTAATTAATATTATAAAAAAATACGTCTCTATTAAATATTTAACTTCTTTAATTTATCTAAATATTATCTATTTAATTTAACTATAAATGAAATGAGATGACTATTATTTATATTTTTTTTTCTCTAATTCATTGTCCAACTTTCTCTTTCTGTGTTCAAAATAACTGTCATCTTATTAAATGAACATATTCTAAATAGCAAATAAATTGAAAAATACTCAAAATTTTGGGAAAGTCAAATTTAACTGGTTCAAAATAAATTATACTATTGTTTCTCAATAAATTTGTATGCAGACTTATTTTTGCCTTGTCTCTACTTATTCATTGAAGTGTGAAGGCTGAAAGTTCATTAACTTCACAATCAAAACCTTCTTAGGCCTACACTCCTAAACACAAACCTGGTCCATTCAGGGGTGAAAAATGTCAGAGAAAATGACTATAGTTTCAGAGTGTTTTTGTGTTATTCTCCTGCTTTTTTTATGTAGTTCCGTAGTTTGTGTTAAATACAACACTGGAGCAAGTATTGTACCAGGCAAATTGAATGTTCATCTCGTTGCTCATTCTCATGATGATGTTGGCTGGCTCAAGACCGTTGATCAATACTATGTTGGATCCAACCATTCAATTCAGGTTAGAGTCATATAATCAATTATGTGTGTTGTTTTTTGTTGAAATTATGTGAGTGAATGTTTTTTCTATGGTTAATTGTTTTCAGGCTGCATGTGTGGAGAATGTGCTGGATTCAGTGGTTATGTCCCTGCAGCGTGACCAGAACAGAAAGTTTGTATTCGCTGAGATGGTAAAACATTGGAGTTTGGTGTCTACTATAATGTTTCAGTTCAGTTTTTGGAGATTTTGTTACCTTTTACTGACAAAATTACATATAAGTTATAACCATGTTAAAGTGATGTCAAAATCACAATCTATTATTACATGGAAACTCTTTTCTTGTTGAATTGAAAGAGTAAACTGAATTCCATTGAATGACAGGCATTTTTCCATAGATGGTGGGTGGAACAATCTCCAGAAACACAAGCGCAAGTCACAAAGCTTGTGGATGCTGGCCAGCTAGAACTTGTGTACGTTCATTTTGTGTTGAGTAAAAGATAGGAAAAAGCACGAGAATGGTGCAATATTTCTTCAAAATTATCAAAATTGACAGGTTTAAAAAAAATACAAAAATAGAGAAGTCGACTTAGCTTAGCACGACTTCATCATGAAAAAATACTAGTTTGACATAACTTTTAATTCATAGTAGCACAACTTCTATATATTGCAATTCTATTTTTTTTTTCTTCTAATTTTAACTGAAATTGTACCAACTTCAGTATACCTTGATATTAACCGAAATCGTGCAACACAACTTCAATTATATAATATTTTAATACACATTGAAAACTCAAAGAGAATCGGAATTCCAAAATTTCAAAAACTATTTTTGAGCAACTTTCTTATTTAAAGTTCCAATTTTTATAATGTTTTTTAAAATCTGTCCATTTCGGTAACTTTGTAGAAAAATTGCACCACCATTCTTGTGCTTTTGCCGTGAAAGATATGATGGGTTACCACTAATTGTTTATCTATCTGTTTGTGAAAAAGGGTTGTATGGATTTTCTTGTAATTGTGAGGAACAGAGAAGAATAGAAATCTGTGTCATTCAATTACATACAGTAAGTTGAAGTGTGATGTGTTACTGTGGTGTAGAAATGGTGGTTGGTGCATGCATGATGAAGCAACTACTCACTACGTAGACATGATTGATCAAACCACTCTGGGTCACCGCTTCATCAAAAACCAATTCAACAAGGTCCCTCGTGCAGGGTGGCAGATTGATCCCTTTGGACACTCTGCTGTTCAAGCTTATTTGCTTGGTGCTCAGGTTCCTCTATTCACTTTCTGTCACTTCATTCTTGCTAAAATAATTATACTAATCAATGAGTTCAGATTTTTCACCAGATATATATTTTGTACTGTCCTCTCATGATGTGTTTACATAATACAGTAATATTAATACTTTAAATTTGTTTTAATATATTTTAAAATATTAAAATCAATATCTATCGATGTATTTTAAAGATACTAGATAAACAACATATCGAAGATACGACAGAAAAACAACATAGAAAATCCTAACATAAAATCTAAATTCATGATCATTGCCATTCCGTGTCATGTCAATTCACATTTTCCTTTTTATGAATTGATATCATAATAATTGTGGTAGACAAATAACACCCCAAATGACTAATATGCTTTCTGCAGCTTGGTTTTGATTCTGTGCACTTCGCTAGGATTGATTATCAGGACAGAGAAAAACGCATAGCTGATAAAGCTCTTGAAGTTGTGTGGCGTGGCTCCAACACATTTGGCTCTTCAGAGCAGGTTTGGTTGTGTCAAGTCATCTTTTATCATTGACAAAATTACTTTAAATTTTTAATTTACCTATTTTACATCTTCAACAGATTTTTTCCAACACTTTTCCTGTTCATTACGGTCCACCGAAAGGCTTTCATTTTGAAGTCAATGACGACTTTGTTCCCATACAGGTTCTTACATTTTACCACTAAAACCTGAACATTGCAAATGTTGTGCTGCATATTTATTTGGATAAAGCACATTGCTCACTGTAAAATGTTACAATTGACGACTGCAGGATGATCCCCTTCTATTTGATTACTATGTAGAACAGCGAGTCCAAGACTTCATCGCTGCTGCTATTACACAAGTAGGCTCTCGTTCAATACAGTATCTTCTGCTATTAAACACTGTGGTTTTATTAGAAATAAAAGAAAAAAATTTCATGTTCTTAATTTGATTGCATCAATAATAGGCAAATATGACTAGGACGAACCATATCATGTGGACAATGGGCGATGATTTCCAGTACCAATATGCAGAGAGTTGGTTCAAGCAAATGGATAAACTAATTCACCATGTTAACAAGGTTTGTGTTTGTGAAGGAAACAAAAACAATCCACTTTTGTATGTTGTTTTGTATCATGATTAGGCAATAAATACATGTTTCTGTTTGTTTTGATGTTGTCAGGATGGCAGAGTGAATGCTTTGTATTCTACCCCATCTATTTACACTGATGCAAAAAATGCTGCAAATCAACAATGGCCACTGAAAATTGATGATTACTTCCCGTATGGATCAACTAGTTTTGTTAACGAAGTAGTTTATACTCTGATATATGCTTATGTACAAACAAAAGATTGATTGTTGATGAGTGATGATGATTTTTACCGTAGGTATGCAGATAATCCGCATGATTATTGGACAGGCTATTACACTAGTCGCCCAGCCTTTAAGCGATACGTTAGGATCCTAAGTGGATACTATTTGGTATAATTAACACTGGCTTCACATTTTGTTAGTTAGATTTTGTAATCAAATGAACTAGGGTGGATTTTCTAACACTGGCTTCTCTTCAACAATTCTAAGCAAACCTGAAACCTTGCTAAATGCTACTATTTTATATATAGGCAGCACGCCAACTTGAATTTTTTGCGGGAAAGAAATCCACTGTAAGCACTTTAGACCTTGGAGATGCTCTAGCCATTGCACAGCATCATGATGCTGTCTCTGGCACTGCCAAGCAACACACAACTGATGACTATGCAAAACGACTTGCCATTGGAGCCTCAAGGGTAAGGAGATTTGACTCTCCATAATGTATTTGGTGTCCTATTTTGGTATTTTTGTGTCAGTCAAATATTATAAAATCAATGATTTCTTGTAGGCCGAGGATGTTGTTAGTTCCTCTTTGTATTGCCTTACTAGCAAGAAATGCACAACACCTACACCGGCATTTTCCCAGGTAATATTCATAAAATAAACTTAACATTCCATCATGTCTCTATTCCTAAGAGAATGCTTAAAACATTAGACTCAAATGTCATGGTTCACGTAACCTACAAAATCATATTAACTTGTTGAAGTAGGTTTTGGAATCATGGGAGCTATTGATGTAATTTTAGGAATGTTCTTTTCTTTTGCGGCTTCTGTAAGCCTTGTTCTTGTAGATTATGAATTTTAATCTTTCTACTTCTAATTCTGATATCGTTATTTTTTACCTGTTTTTCCATATATTGTTTGATTTGACAGTGTCAATTACTCAACATCAGTTACTGTCCACCAACAGAAGATAGTATTCCACAAGCGAAGAGTTTGGTATGTTACCATATTTTGTTTAGAATTTTTGATTAATTTTTTACTTATCAAGTTCTAACGATTCCTGCCAGGTATTAGTGGTGTATAACCCTCTTGGATGGAATCGTACAGACATTGTAAGAATTCCAGTGAGTATCTATTCATTTGCTTGCTCACGTCATAACTTATTGGACTTTCTTCTAAGTTGAGCATATTCAAGTGGCGTTATACTACTGTAATGCTCACTTTCTGAATTTTCCACTTTGCTCAAATGCAATCCTTCTCTTAATTGTTTCATCAATTTTTCTGCACTGCATCCAACTTATATCTGAAGGGTTTCGTTTGCATTAGGTTAATGACGCAAACCTTGTTGTCAAAGATTCATTGGGAAATAATGTTCAAACACAATACATAGAAGTGGATAGTGTTACAGCAAATTTAAGAGAAATCTACGTCAAAGCCTATCTTGGGGTGTCACCAAAACAAGCCCCAAAGTACTGGCTTCTGTTTCAGGCTTCGGTACCTCCACTTGGATGGAGTACGTATTTCATTTCTAAACCAGAAAAAAAAGGTATTGTTAAGCTTTACCCCTTTCCTTTTTCTAACTTCAAAGTCTAATATCATGCTCAGAATGCTAATTGGATACACATTTGATTGCCATACTCGTAATTTTCTATTTTTGTTTTCATCTTTTCTCCAAATTTTCTAAAAACAATACTTTAATTTTAATTGAATTCAATTTTGATAACAAAATTATGTAAATGTTAATTTTCAGCACTTTCATATTTCATATGCTTTACTTGTGTTTCAATTTAATTAGTTGAAAGCAGAAAGGGATTTCTTTCACACCTCACCACCAGACAGAGAAACAATACAGTTGAAGTAGGTCCTGGAAATTTGAAGCTGTCTTTTTCTTCAGAATCTGGACAGCTCATACGCATGCATAATTCCAGAACAGGAGTAAGTAATTTTGAAACTTAATTCGCGCAGAAGATTAATATTCCAGATAGTGCTAATTATCTGAGTGTGTGTCTCTTCGTACATTCAGTTAATTAACACTATTTCGAGATATATTTTGAAGGGTGCAGATTTTTACCGAAGAATTTTCATGTTTTTCCAACATTTTTTCAGGTAGATGTACCAATTCAGCAAAGCTATCTCTGGTATAATTCTAGTGTAAGTGTAGGTCTATGATTTTGTATTTTAAGCACAAGACTTACTCTTGTACGAAGTATGCTATAATATCAGCTTTGTTATTCCTCCAGGATTCTGGCGCATATACTTTTCAGCCCGAGTCCCCTCCAATTATTGTTTCAAAATCAGTAAGTTTCTACCTCTAACTGATTAATTCAATATAGAAGTGTTTCAGTTATGGTAATTTCTAAATTTCCCAATAAAAACATTTGCATCGAGTCTTAATGCTTTAACTTCTGAGTTGACTATGCTACTAAATTCACCTGGATTGTGGTTCATTGATAAATATTTCCTGGTATTTTGCCTTCTTTATATGTGTGTATTCACATTTGTTTTTATGATGACGAGTTTCCCAAAGAATATTACAGACATTTTTTCTCAATAGAAACACTTGGTTTCATCAAAAAAGAATCACAAATAAGAAGATAAAATAATGATTTTTAATGAAGTTATTTAGAAATTTTGAAACCAACTTGCTGTGTTTACAAGTTTTTCCATGATAACGGTCATTTATACTTTAACTTTTTAAGTGGTAGAAAAGTTATATTAGAATAGTGTGTTTATCCGTATGTTGTTGTGAGATGTAAACTCAAGTATTTGACTGATTAAAGTATAGGTTCAACTGTCTGAATTGACAAAAAATAATGTTTTAGTTAGACACCTAGCTATCAGAGAGTGTTCAACTAGTGTGTCGTGAAGATGTTAGTGTCGGAAAAGGTCCGACACAACAACAATCTGAAAGCACAGATGCATTTTGATTTATTTGATGCAATGCAGGTGCCCTTCAAGATAATCCGCGGACCATTAGTGGATGAGGTTCATCAGAATTTTAGTTCATGGATTTACCAGGTTAGTCAAACTGATAGACTCTTAGTTGCTATATATGACCATGGGTATTTTTTATTCCCGTGTTTAGTGGAGGTGAACTTAAAACCTATTTCTTCAGTTGGGTAAGTGACTTACTGGTTCATTGTTTATTTCGTTTAGATTACCAGGGTTTACAAAGACAAAGAGCATGCTGAGATTGAATACACTGTAAGTCGCATCATCATCTAGCCTTGTGAAAGATAAATATAAATACCGAGGCTGTTAAGTGGTCTAATGTTGATCGGGAAGTTGTAAAAATAAATATAACATAAGGATGTTCTGACATATTTGTGAAGATTGGTTCCATTCCTACGGAGGATGGAGTTGGGAAAGAGGTAATCACACAATTGACAACAAATATGCTGACAAACAAAGAGTTTTATACTGATTCTAATGGAAGAGATTTTTTGAAACGGGTAAGTCTCTTCTACAAATTTTCTTTGGTTTATCTCGCAGTATTCCAGAGGTTAAAAAAACATACAAAATTGACTTTAATAAAAATTATGCAGGTACGAGATTATAGGGCAGATTGGCCCCTTAAAGTTACTGAGCCAGTAGCAGGCAACTACTATCCAGTAAACTTCTTTGCTCGGTTAATTTCTTCTGGAGTTTCAGTTTTTGTTGCTAATAATCAATATCCAATTGAAGCAAAGAAGAGCAATTAACTTCTACTTTTCTAACTTATTTTTCTCCCATTCAGCTCAATCTTGGAATTTATATTAAGGATAATAAATCTGAATTATCAATCTTAGTTGATCGGGCAACTGGAGGAGGCAGTATAAAAGATGGTCAGGTGGAACTTATGCTTCATAGGTACAAAACTAGACTATGAGATTCTTTTAGATTGTATACCAAGTACTAATTACTGATTTTTACCTGTCCAGGCGACTGCTTTCTGATGATGGCAAAGGAGTAGACGAAAATCTTGCTGAACAAGTGTGCCAAAATAATAATTGTCAAGGACTAAAAGTATGACAACAATGTCTAAAATTAGTTCATGTTCAAGTGCATATAATTGATTGAATGAAAATTTTAGTTTATGCTCCCGTTTTCTGCATGTCCATGTATATGCATGCTGATCAAAATTACAAAAAAATTAAGTGAAATTAAGTATAAATCATTTTCAAAATTTTAGAATCTGACATCTTGTATAGTTCAAAAATGGGCTTGTGCTTCAATTTCCAGTTCAAGAACTTGTGTTTTTGAGTGCTTGTTGTATAAAAAACCTACTCTGTTTTTGGGTGGTTGTTGTATAAAAAACTTTGTCTCCTAGTTGTAGGGAAAATGATACCTAGTTCTAAGGAAGCCATAATCAAATTTCCAATGCTCTCCACATATAGTTTCTGTGAAATTCTATCCCCTTTTTATAATATCTTGTTCTTTGTATCAGGTAAGAGGAAATTATCATGTGGGCATCCACAACCTTAGAGCTGGTTCACAATGGCGCCGTACAACTGGTCAGGAAATTTATTCACCACTATTATTGGCTTTTTCACAAGAGGTATGACTTAATGGTAGCTACTTCATGGATTAATCATCCCCATATTACATATTCTTAAGATATTTATTGATCAGAACATGGGAAATTGGAAGGCCTTCCATGAGACCAAAGGAACTCTCATTGACCCTAATTACAGCTTACCTCCTAATGTAGCTCTGATAACTCTCGAGGTACACTTACACCAGCAGAACTACTTGCTAGAGCACACTTGACTCTACTCTGTCATTCTTTCTCTCTAACTCAGGTAGTTTTGCAGGAGTTGGATGATGGAATGGTGCTTCTCCGTTTGGCACATTTATATGAGGTATAATAATTTAATCAATATCAGATATCATTTTCCACTTCACATTTTGTTTTATACATACTCTCCTCTTAGGAAAATAGTGCATGAACAACCCAAATGTGATGAGAAAGAAGTATAAATACGATGGAGTAAAAATAATAATAAATGGATAATATCAATTAGCCAGTATATATTGTGCAAATATCTATATATCATTATTCATCATATGTGAAATCTACTCATCAATTTCTTTCTTGTTTTGGATGTGATTAGTCTGGTGAAGACGCTCAGCTTTCAACTTTAACCAAAGTTGAATTGAAGAAAATGTTTATCACAAAAACGGTATATAAAACTCTCGCTAGCCTCAACATCCACTAAATAAATATACATCTCCATTTTGATCAAATTTCTGTGAAGCTCAAACTTCTTTAGAAAATCATTATTTAGATATTTTTTGAGGCTCCTGTCTGTGTGGAATAATTACTGCTTGGATCTTTATTATGCAGATAAAGCAGTTGACTGAGGTCAGTTTATCAGCTAACCAAGAGAGGTCAACAATGAAGAAGAAAACATGGAAGGTTGAAGGGGACAAGGGACAAGAATCAAAAGCAGTTAGGGGTGGCCCTGTCAGTCAAATCACTCTTGTAGTTGAACTTGGTCCGATGGAAATTCGCACTTTCCTACTGAAATTCTAAGAATGGCACAGCACAATATGAATATTTTATCATAAAACATGTTCATTTCAATCTTCCGTATCTTATTGCAGAATCGTGTTACACAATTAATTATGCAAATTAAAATACCTCTTAATATAAATCGCATCACATTACACTATTCAAATAAAATAACACGCTATCTTTATGAAATCAACACATACACATGAGAGAACGCTTTCGAAAGAAAAATAAAACGGACTTACCTGTAATTCCGTTGTCACGAAGCATCTATCTGTGAAACTGGTGTCTTCTGGCTTGCGCTTTCAGTTTCCGTTCCTTCCCATTCGCTTCTCGTTCTTAACAACGTTCGAAGAATAACGTTGCCAAAACCAGTTTCGTTTCAGAAACAAAGATATTCAAAAAAAGAAGAAAGAAAATGAATATAAAAAGGAAAAGCTAATTTAAATAGGAGAAAGAAGCACATTAGAAACTTAGCAATGGCGATCCACTGATCTTCTTCTTGTCCTTCTTCGACTTTTCCTTTTCTGACAAACCCTGCCCAACCTTCGCACTGTGACCTCTTCTACAGTTACAAACAGTATTATTTGTATGATTTAATTTAAATATATTTTTAAGTGCGAAATAATTATTTTTCGGAAGAGGAATACATTGTATGTTTCAAGATCTCAAAGGATTTTAGTCTTTTGATGATAAAATATTCCTAGATTCGAAATTAAAAAACAATAATTTTTAAGGTTCTTAAATTTAAAATAAAGCTGTTTAATTGTTTCCTGAGTTTTAAATTGACTTTTTTAATCTTTCTAATCTGATAAAAAGACATACTTTTAGTCACTATCCATTCTCGATATAGATTTAGCATTATTATTATCAAATAGGTTTAAATTACAAAAATATACCTAGTTCTTATTTATTTTGTTCAATTAAACATAAACCTAATACATTCGTCTAGGCACCATAAAAATAATAAATTAATTAAAATGTAAGAATTAAATATATAAAAAATTAAGGATTGGATCAAAATGGCGAACTTTATAAGATAGGAAAAGCAAATATCGCTATTTGTGATTAAAAAGACCAAATCATATATTGAACTTTATTTATAAACACTTGTAAAAAACAAAAATATATTTCGACTGTTGGAAGAATTTTCAAAATTATCTTCTGTAAATTTTCCACAAGATTAATTGTGAACTTATATATAATTGTAACGAAAAAAAAAAAAGAGTAAAAAAGAAATAGACACTGCTAACGTACTCTACGGAGTTTAGATAATTTTAATATTAAGTTCTTACCGGTATTCGCGCGGGAATCTTACCGTGGAAGTTATGTTCTGTCTCATTGCCACGCGTCTCTTCTTCATTGGCCCTTCCTTCCCTCTCGCGCTCTCAAAACTCGACACTCCATTACTGGAACTAAGTTCACTCTTCGTTAATGGCTTCTCAAAACCCTAATCAAAGAAATTCTCTCTATCCTCAGGTAATCGATTCTAACCCCGATGTACCTTCGCCTCTCCTCAATACCAATCCCTCATCCTCTTCGCAAATTCCACTCTACCCCTCCATTGACTACAACGACCTTGTTCAAAACCTCTTTTCCGAGGATGCCTCAGCTGCTGGCTCCCCCTCCGCGCCGCCTGAGGCCACCGAGGAGGTCCTCCTACGCATCCCCGGTGCGATCCTCAACCTCGTCGATAAGGACTACAGCGTCGAGCTTGCGTGCGGTGATTTTTCCGTCATCCGCCTCCGGCAGGGAGACAACGCCGTCGCCGTGTACGCGCGCGTTGCCGAAGAGATCCAATGGCCACTGGCGAAGGATGAGACCGCCGTGAAAGTCGACGATTCACACTACTTCTTCTCGTTCCGCGTCCCCAAGGGCTCCGATCCCGGGGAGGAGGAGGAGGATGTTCTTAGCTACGGGTTAACGATCGCTTCGAAGGGGCAGGAGGGGCTTCTGAAGGAGCTTGACGCTGTTTTGGAGAACTGCAGCTGCTTCTCCGTGCAGAGGGTTTCGGAGAATGCGAAGAAGAAAGGGGAGGCTCTGGATGAGAGCGTGGCGAAGGAGGTTTCGCCGAAGGATTTGAAGTCGGGGAAGAAGAAGGAGATGATGGAGGAGCGGTGCGCTGCGTATTGGACGACTTTGGCGCCCAATGTGGAGGATTATAGTGGAACTGCTGCGAAGATGATCGCTGCAGGATCTGGACATGTGGTTAAGGGGATCTTGTGGTGTGGGGATGTGACCGTGGACAGGTTGAAATGGGGGAATCAGGTTATGAAAAAGAGGATAACTCCTGGTTCGAATGCTGAGGTTAGTCCTCAGACCTTGAAGCGGATTAAGAGGTGGGCTATTAGTTATGCATAATCTTGTTATTGTTAATGTCATTGTGATTTATGTGCCTGATTCTACATGGGTATTTGTGTGAGATTTTTCGGGTTAATCTTGTTAAATTTGGTAATTTACCTTTGAATTTCCGGAATTTGATTAAATGTATTGTTAGGATTTATTTGTTATAAAGATTTTACATTATCAACAACAAGGAGTTTGATTTAAATAATTGTTACAGAGACTAAGATTTTTCAAATGAGTATATGTCAATCTATAGTGGGATGATTGTGTAACAAAGCCTTTTACATTTTTTATGTATTACTTTTAAATTTTAATTTTACCTATTGTTAGTGAAATGTTTTATTATAGTATGGTCTGCCTCATATGTTACTAAATTTGTTAAGAATTCTTATTTTAAGTACTTGGTTTTGTAATTAAGCTTCAAATTGGTATGGTAATACGTCTGTGCCCAAAATGTGCAATGAGTTTAATTTATATGCATTTCTATTGTAATTATTTTTAAGATTTCAACTAATTAGAAATCATCATATGAATTTTAAACTACTTATTATAAAATCAACAAACGTGTTACGCTGTTGATGTGTGTTACTAAAAATGGTAAATAATAATTGACCTAAAATCTAGCTCTGCTAGTATATTTCATGTCATGTCTATAACAAATGTTTTATTAAATGAGGAAGATAGAGTCACCTATTTTTTTATGTTGTTATAGTTAGTATCTTTTTTGTTTTATCAGTTCAAGTGATTATTTAATTGACAACATCCCCCTTTCGTTTGATATGCGTTTCTTTTACAGGGTTAAGAGAGTTACTAAAATGACAGAGAAAGTAGCAAATGGTTTCCTCTCTGGGGTCGTGAAAGTTTCTGGATTTTTCACCGGTTCAGTGGTAAACTCAAAAGCTGGAAAGAAATTTTTCAGCTTTCTACCGGGGGAAGTTCTACTTGCATCGTTGGATGGATTCAGTATGTCAGTTATATTATTTCTACTGAAATGCTTGAGTTCCTCGTTTTGACCAATAGTTTTATATTAAATATCTTTCAAATAAAATGACAGGAAGAATTAGATAACCCATTGATTTGCGATTTAACTCGCACAATTGTTTGTAATGTAACATGACTTTCAGACGACTTTGAATTTTTTGACGCATGAATAAACCTGTCCGATTTCGTATCATTCACATGGATGATATTAAACCATATTGTCTACTCGATGGGGGTGTTTTAACTTGAAAATTTAGCACAAGGTAATTCCTAGAATTTTGACCTATTTTGTCAAATTTTGGGGTTAAGTTTGGTCCTAAATCCAAATTCTAAGAAAAACATCGGCTCACTTACTCAAATGATTTTATGATAGTTTAATATTATTTTTGTTGATCAAAATTGTAATTCAAGAATTAGAAATATTGTCCATCGTAAACATGCGAATTTTATGCTTAAATCAGAGTTGGTTGGAATTGTCTTATGTTGTAGATAATTCTGTTAGTGTTGTATCTTAGGTAGTTAGTGGGCTATTAACTAACTACTTATAATAGTTCTATAAATAGTAATGACCTATTGTGATTCATGCGTGTGAAATATATAATTTCAGATTCAGTATTATTCCTTGTTCTCTTTCCCTTTTCAACTCTGTTCTTATGAGTGTGTTTAGTGTGCTCTAATCTAACACCTTGCTTAATTACTTTGTTTCATAGAACATTTGTTTGGTTTGATAGAACGTTTTCGGTTTTCATTTCTTGTTTTTCTTTTCCAAAATAATTAAAGAGATGTCATCTTGTTTTTAAAAACGTATGCATGAACTAGTTAAAACAACATTTGCCGCTTTTGGTATTTTCCGTACAAATTTTCGAGTACTGAAATTAGAGTGAGATGTGACATTTTCAATTATTTATGAAAACTAAAGTAGACATAGAAAATATTCTCTAAAATATAACAGGTTAGAAGTGTCTTAAATAGATTAATTAGCAGGTATTTTTATGGTTAACCGAATGTCAATTATTTTCCCCTGCTGCTACAATCTATTTGGTCTGACTGTAACGAAATGATCTTCTACCTACATTTTCACCCTTGCCACCAGTTATTATTGTATGCTGAAAAAAAAAAACCAATGATAATGATTAGTTATCCTAATATGTTGTTTATGTTCTATACACTTTAATGATTCTAGAGTTGGGTAGGATCGAGGAACATTTGAGTGAAGACCTAGCGTACATTGTTAGACATTGGGTATGGTGATGATAGATGATGTGGGCATTGTATTTTCACACGGGAGATTCATGTGCATGTGCATGGTCACTCCTTTTTCATTCAGATAAAGTTATCCTCTTCAATAATAGCATTCTTACCTGATTGTGGAGATACATAAACGTAGTGAATTACTTGAGTTTGATCTGCGAGATTGAGATTTCTTGAATCAGTGTAGCAAGATTGTATGCTGTTTGATATGACTGTGATAAGGATTTAGTATTATGGGGTGCTTAAGTCCCACATTAAGGTAGTATGAGATACTTGGTGAAGTATTTAAGTGTTTTGTTCTTGATAGCTAGTTTTAGGGTGGATTCAACAAGTGTTTAGGTGTTCAGATGTTTGTGTCAAATTTAGCAACTCAAGTTGATTTACCTCATCAGATCTCCTTGATTCGTCATGTAAGTATTGTTAGGGTCCTCCATCTTGGTCATGATTAATTTTTAGTCATTTATATTTATTGACCAACACTCATATTTTAACTGCTAAGATTGGCAAACCATTATTTCGTTGGTTTTTTATCGTTTACCTAGGTAGTTATTACTTAATAGTCTGTCTATCCAGTAAAAGTTTGAATTTTCTTATTTGCATGCCCTCTTAAGTTTCAAATTTCTTGTAAATAGGTAAAGTGTGTGATGCTGTTGAAGTGGCTGGAAAGAATGTTATGTCAACGTCATCGACTGTGACAACCGAGCTTGTCGATCACAGGTAAAGCTTGATGTATGCATTATCTAGAGTATAAAAACCTATGCATTAGGGAATGAGTCTGGTGAAGTATAATATTTGCCTTTCTTGAACTATTGATCAATATCTCTTGCTGTGATTTGATTAACTGATGATACTATGGGAGACTACGGCACACAAGTAATTTTGCACTGGTGATTAAATTGGAAGTATTAGCTTGTAATATCCCAATGATGCCATCCAAACTGCGGACTCTAGTAAGAGAGTTACAATTATTAAATTGGAAGTATTAGCTTGTAATATCTCGAATTACTAAATCATTCAATACTTCATTCCTTGAGTAATGCACATCGTGTTCGTTTCTTAACATTTGCTCTTAAGGGCAAGTCAGCTAAATTCTATTTTTTTGAATGATTTGCTTAATGTGCTCAGAAATGCTATTTTTGGGTATCACGTATAGGATGTGTTAGTAAACATTAAAAGCTAGTTACACTTTTAAATAATATTCAATTTGATCCCTTAACCATAGCCTTTAGGAAACTGTATATCATTTTCGTTTACATGCTTTCAGCATATAAGCATAAAATATAGCACGAGTGGATTGCCATCATGCTTCTCTAACAATTCAGAAGTGAATTTGGCAATCTTTATACTGCAGGTATGGAGAAAAAGCAGCCGAAGCGACGAGTGAAGGCTTTACTGCTGCTGGTCATGCTTTGGGTACTGCCTGGGCTGCTTTTAAGATCAGGAAGGCTATCAACCCTAAGAGTGTTCTTAAACCTACAACCCTTGTCAAAGCTGGTGCCAAAGCTGCAGCTTCTGAATTTAAGGATAAAAGTTCCAAGTAATTTATGCCTGGACTTCTTCAATTTAGGTTGTCCATCCTAATATCAGAAACTGTCACTTTGGCTTTTCATTTCCCATTTTTTTTTTCTTTAAGAAAAGGCATGGAAACATCAACGCTTGATTTGTTGTTGTTGATGTTATCCTTTCTGTTTTCACTGTGTGAATGGGATTTGAATCCTCGTTTTTCTATATTTAGAGAAAAGTAGTTACCATTTGAGAACACACCATGATTTGTCATGCGATGCACTAGTTTTATTGAGAAAAAGAAAAATGAAGACCGTATCTCGATACTGGAGAGCATGTTAGGATCCAATTATGTGTATAAATATACTTGATGTGCATGTGTATAGCAACTGTATTTGTGGATCAATCGACCATAGAATGAGATATGCGGTATATATTCTATTGCTTCACATGCTACTCACAAGCTTCTCACCGTTTCTTTCTAACACAACCGGCTTATTGTCTACCAAAACAAGGTCTCCCTACTAGCTTTTTAGCAACATTACTTTTCAAATTCGAACAACCAACACAGTTCATCTACCCCAGTTTGAACAACAGTTGAGCAAAACACACAAAGTACAAAAACTACGGATAGGAAAACCCCACTTCAATACTGGCAAACAAAACTAAATTGACCTATGAAAAAAAAGGGGTCGGAAGTGGCTTCACTTGAATAGAACGTTATGGCAAACAACCGTACTAGAACGTTAAAAGTTCCAACTAGTTGAAATCACGTGAATAGAGATCTTAATCAAATATAAAACACCGCACATTACAAGCTTCATATTAATGGTGGAAATGGTACTCAAAATAGTAGCCAAAAAGTTGAACATAAACTATCAAAGAAACAAAACTTGAAAATTTGTAATTAAGCACAACAGCTCTAACAGTATCCTTAAGTAGTCTTGTCAGCTTTAGCAGCAGTGGCAGCGGCTTGGCCTCTAAGACGACCAGTCCTTCTGGCAGCAATGAGACCAACCTTCTGGCCAGGAGGAGCATCACGCCTGACAGTACTAGCATGCCCAATGTGCTGGTGGTTACCTCCTCCGTGAGGATGCTCAACTGGATTCATAGCCACACCACGCACCTTAGGCCAGCAGTTCCTCTTCACTCTAAACTTATGGTAAGCATTACCGGCCTTAAGAAGAGGCTTCTCAGTTCTCCCTCCACCTGCAACTTGCCCAATCATTGCCCTACATGCACTTGGCACAATCTTCTTCGCTCCAGATGGAAGCTTGATCCTGCCACCACAGTGCAAAGATGCATTCAAACTCTTGCACATTTGTCCAAAGAGTAAACTTCCACCTTAAAAGATTCAACTACTCTAAAAAGATAAATTGAGAACATATATTACATAAACATGTAGAACATAGTTCATATATCTGCCGGGTTATGAACTCCTAAATTGAGAATATAACTTGTTTTACATTAAGAACCTGATAGGCCGCTAGCCATCTTCGTAATATAGAACAAAAAATAAGTAAAAAAGAAACCAGTTTATCTATTAACTAATTTGTGCAAGTTCAATAATATTATCATCACTAAAATCTAATTATTCAATAACAAACCATAACTCATGGGAAAAGTTGACTACATTTTCTTTCGTATTTTATGTTACAAATACTATTTTCTGTTACAAATCCCTAATTACATCTCACTTTACTCTCAACTTATTCAACCAGAATCCTTAACTAAATGCCGAGCTTTCAGTTCCCTAATTTTGTACAATACTAACAAAGATAATTCACTTTAGTTAACAGTAAAAGAAAATAAAATACTACGCAAACCAATAGACGCACACCTCACACGGATTTTGAGTCAAAAACAATCAAAACAATCCAAAAACAGTAATCCGGAGTCAATAAAAACAAAGCACGAGTGGTAACCTAGATGTGTCGTTATCCGGGTTGTGGCTGATAACAATGGCGTAGTCGCCGGAGGCTCTGGCGAAGACGCCGCGATCGCCGACATGGTGTTCAACGTTGCAGATGACCGCACCCTCGGGGATAGATCGGAGGGGCAAGACGTTGCCAACTACGAGGGTGGCCTTCTTGCCGCAGTAGAGGAACTGCCCAGTGTAAAGACCTTCCGCGGCGACGAAGAGTTCCGTCTGCTTCTTGTAGCGGAAGGGATGGCGAAATGTAACCTTGGCAAGTGGAGCGCCGCGACCGGGATCGTGAATAATGTCGGTGACCACTCCCTTCAGGTAGCCATTGCGTTCTCCGAAATCGAGACTGCGGAACCTCGCCGGACCCTTGCGGTGGTGGGTGTGGGACTTGAAAACAGACCCCGCACCCTTACGCTGGGCGCGAATTACCCTTCCCATTCCGATTCACCTGTGTGTGTATCCGCCGCGCAGATGGAAGAAAGATGGATGGGAAAGCTAGGGTTTTTGGCTATGCTGGTAATATATAGCGGGCGCGCCGTTGCAACTTAGTAACTTAGGTTTATAAATTTCATGGTAGTGCAGGAAACAAAAAGGAGGTGCATGAAGAAGCAGCCTATAAACTTTTAAGATCGGGCCCGAATCACTAGAGCCCAATAACTGTCTAAATGGGCTTTACAGGAATGGTATTGTTAGCTTTCTGCGCCCCAATCATTTGTTAAAAATTGGTAATTTACCTTGAATTTTCGGAATGTAATTAAATGTATTATTAGGATTTATTTGTTATAGAGATTTTACATTATCACTAACTAGGAGTTTAATTTATATATACATTTATTATAAAACTTTAAGTCATCAAATAATCATAAATTATCATTATAGTTTGTAAGGAACTTGTGCTAAAAAGAGTTTGTGATTGTACCCAAAATCATTTCCCATTTTATTTTTCTCTAAGAAAAGGCATGGAAACATCAACGCGCGTGATTTGTTGTTTGTATTGATGTTATCTTCCTGTTCTCACTGTGTGAATGAGATCTGGATCCTCTCGTTTTTCTATAATTTAGAAAAAGACAAAGAACCCACCATGGTCTTTGTCATTAGATCCACTAATTTTATTGAAAAAAAAAGAAAAGAAAGAAAAATCTCTCTTTAATAACAAGTGATTGTGTATAGCAAGTGTATCTATGGTGTGGGCGGCAAGAAGTTTGAAATACATATGGTGATGAATGTTGGAAATTAAAATAAGGTTTTGGTTTGTGGTGTCCGTGAAGTGTGTTCATTGTTGGCAGCAGTTGTTTGGAAAGTGCGATTGTATTCACATATCACTTTCACTCTTTGTGTACTGTGCCACTTAGTACACTCAAATTTGAAATCTGTGTAGGCGATTGCAAGTTTTTTATGCTTCAGAAAAAGCTGGCATGATAAGGTGTAGTGTATTATTCTTCACTGTGACTTGAGTTAGTTATACATAATTTTCTTCTCACATTACTTTTGTGTATCAATCGGAATGAGATATATATTGTCTGTGTTGAAAATGAAATGTTGGAAACGAACTCATATACAATATCTTAATGAAAAGTTATATGTACTCTGTTTTGAATAATCTTACGTCATTATTTAGCTTTTCACTGCATTATTTTGCTACAAATTATGATATTGATCTTTTAGAGAGCTACACTATCTCTTTAAAAACTTACGAGGACCCAGACCATCTCATACCCCAGTGGTGGATTAATACGATGATGAGCATGTCTTAAACATTACTATATTAGATCTAACGTAGGTAAGAGTTATGAAAAATGGTACAAAAGAGGTCTTGTTCACGGGATAACATACATTTGTTTATTATGATATTTATTGGACTTCACAAAATTGTTCATTTCAGTGTTAGAATGTCTATGTAAACATCCGTCTCAACATTTTAACCAAAGAGAAGGTGATCATCTCGAATAAAGAAGTGAAGTAATAGAAAAAAAATATCTTGTATGCGTCCACCAATAGATAAGATTAATATGGATTGTAAAGTGGACTCGATATGATGGGCCAACCCGCTTAAATAGTACTAGTTGGATTGAAATTTTCAATACATTAGTTTGTTTTTAACTTGCTAAACTAGCAGTCTAATTCGCTTTTGCCCTATTTTCATATATCTTTTAATTTTTATAAAGATTCTAACTATACAATACTGTTATAATTTAAATCATCAACACTTATAAATTAAGTTTTAATTATTAGTTTTAATAGAGTAACTTAACATGTAAATGTAATAATTATTTTAATTTATCTAATAAAAATATTAATTAATCAAAAAGTTTAGAAAATATTTATATGATTAAATATTTTTTAAATACTTTTATGAATATATATTCCAACAAATTTTATAAATAAAATTTTTAAAATTTTAAAAAAGTGATAAGTCAGTCCGCTAATCGTAGGGGTGGATTGCAAGATCCATTTTTTAATGATAAAACAGTCCGGTTTGATTTATTTTTAGAGAGCCAAAGGCACACTAAATCAGAACAGACCGAAACGACTTGTTTTACCACTACTAAAGAAATTATGATGAATAGAGTTTAGGGTTTGCTTCTATATGGTTTATCCTTACTACGGTAAAACTAATTTAAGAATTTAATAATGTTAAAGGGTTGTTTTAATTATAATTCTTTTGTTAGTGGATGAATTTGGCAACAATTAAAAAAACATTATAGATATTTGAGATATCACTTTTAGTAAAAGGATGAAGTAATACAGAATAGATATAAACTTGAAAGATTAACTTTCTTCTTTATCGAAAAAATATTAACTTAAATATTTATCCTTATCATCATTATTATATTACGTGACCTCAAAAAAATTATAAACTTTTAAACATGCTATGTTTGAGTTGTTTATGAGTATTTAATTAACATTCTCCATGTGTCTTCTTGTGAAACATAAATTTGGAGAGAGAATAAAATGAGTAGTGGGTTATGGAATGATGAGGTGTTGCATAAACTTATTATTTTTCTTTGGGTGGCATGGGAGGGTAAGCACCAACTTAACTTACGATAATGATGTTTTGTTTTAAAATATTGATGCCCATAAACTTCTACAACTCTTTTTGCAGCGAATCAAATCCTCTATATTATATATTGTTTTATTATTCCACTATTATTATCCGCTATAAGCGTGGACTTTAATCTTCAAAAATTGTGGTCTTAGATTAAGGAAATTAAACATAAGCAGCATTTTATAGGTTTGGTCACCTTCCTATTATTAGAAAAAAAGAAAAAAACTTATTTGTTATGAGAGGATTATTATTACTGGCATTGTAATAAAAAATGATATTTAACTCATTAAATTATAATATATATATATATATATATATATATATATATATATATATATATATATATATATATATTTATTTATTATTTA
>Ga0099822_1000026_pt1 | contig 64234 bp, 41 predicted proteins | sample CowpeawhiteBW_FD_76839 | JGI IMG/M metagenome (GOLD analysis project Ga0099822, IMG submission 76839) | Root nodule microbial communities of legume samples collected from California USA - Cow pea white BW | ecosystem: Host-associated > Plants > Roots > Nodule | place: USA: California | collected... | reverse complement strand
TTTTATTTTTTATAATTATATATTTTATTTTATATATTTAGTTTTTATAAATAAATATTTATATTTATATTATATATATATATATATATATATATATATATATATATATATATATATATATCACAATTTAATCGCCACACTTTTGTAACATTAAAGGACCAAATAAGAGTTTTGGTTATATAAAAGCTAAATCGATATTTAGTTTATATTTTAGGGATCAAAATCACCTTACTGAAAATTATTGTTTGCTTATTAAAGATAAGAAAAATGAAAAATATTCATTTATAAGCAAATAAAGAGGAAAAAAAAAGTTCAGCAAAACTTGTGTTTGAAAACTACTTAAAAAGAATCAAACAAAAGGAGTAGGACATGTTCACATGCTATATTAGTTTTGTTCATGTCAAAATTTATTGCATTATTGAACAAGATTAGATCAACACACGCGTCAATGATGCAACAAAAAAGAAGTTCTCACACATGATTTTTGGATTAAATAATATAATGAATTTAGATATGAAATTTTGAAGAACAAAAACATGGAATTTGATTTGCATACGCAAAGAAAAGAAAAGACATGATAAAGAATTGCGTACAAGTACATCCACGCGGTAATGTATTCTGTTGCTTTGCTTGAGGTTCATTTAATCAGATCCCAAACGCAAAGCCACAGATAGAAGTTTCAATTATAATTTTTTTTCAAATTTTATATATATTAATGTTAATATAAAAGTTAGTGGTAGTAGTTGCAATAATTAGAAAAATAATGAAACATGTTTTGTGGAAAATTTTCAATCATAACTCAAATAATCCTTAAAAGAATTTTTATAAAACACTATTTCGATGTTGTTAAAAGAAAAAGGTAAAATCTTATTTTAAACGTGTTTTTTTTCTACTAAAAATTATTTTTTAAAACACTATTTATACATGTTTTGATACTTTAACGTTGTCCTCTTCTCCTCAAAGTCAACTTATGTTGATCTGTTGTACACGACACCGAAGCCGTGAAAAAGAATAACCGCCGCCAAAACTAATTTAACATTTAAAAAAAAAAATATTATGAAAAGAAGGTAGAAAAAGAAAAACCTTTATAGTTTCGTTTGTTAACGGCTCTGACCTGCATTCTCCTCAATGTAAGTTAAGTTAGCTTTCAAACTCTGTCCAGAATTTGTTCTGTGTTAGTGTATTTGGGTTTTGTTAATCATATTTGCTTTTGTGATAAAAACAAATCTTTCCTACCTTGTGTTTTATGGATGATGATCAAGTTTCCCTCTGGAATGTCTTGTAAAATTGTACTTTTGTTCTTGTTCTTTATACCCTTTTTCGATTTCTTGATCATTTGGGAGTTGATTATGACTGAAACAATAATGCCTTTTTGGAGTTTATGTTATCTCATCATTTGAACTTCTCTGAATTGTGGTTTTCTATCAGTGTTTGTTGTGATCTGTGAATGCATGTTTGATGTTTGATCCCATGAACTCCCAATTTCGTTTGTTTGGAGCCTAATTTGAAACTGCCAAGCGACGATATTCATTGGGTTCCTCCTCCTCCCACTTTCCCTGCTGCAATTTCATTCATTTCGTTTTTCTGAGTTTAAACGTTTGTTGCATTCTTTAATGCAAGAAACTTGAGTTAACTGTTTTATTGTCCTGAATTACAGAATTGGCAACCCGTTCTTCATGAATTTGACAAGTGTTGATACATTCACCGTTTCCTGTAGAGCGGGAAGCAACAACAATTTCCTTTTCCGGATTTTGGTTTGCTTCTTGCTACCAAGTTTTCTGGGAGCTCCTGAAGTATATGTTCATTCCCAATTGATAAAGCTCATTATTGGGTTTTCGTTTTCCTCCATTTGGGGTGGAATCTTTGGGCAAATCACACCTACAGTTCTGAAGCTTCTTGGTCCCATTTTCTGCACTCTCCTTGTTTCATCAAAGAGCCATGGTTTCTTCCCAGTTCTCTGTCTTAAACGAAAACAGTTCACCAAAGTCTTTCCTCAACCAACTGGTTCTACCAAATGGACCACCTGATCTTTTGCCTTCTTCGAATTCTGAGGAATTTGAATTCTCTGATGTGTTTGGTCCATCTCCTTCTGGTGGAAAGGTTTGCAATGATCCTGATTGCATTAACATCCGCTCTCAATCTTTATTTGCTCCCACAACTTGTATTGGTCAGTCCTTGCAGCTTAGCAAGCTCACCTTACATGAGACAGAAGATGCATTGGACCTTGTGGAGGTTTTAACAGAAACACAGAAAGAACTTGAACATTCTGTTAACAATGCAGCAGTAGAGAGACATAATTTACATTTCAATGGTTACTGTCTGAACAATCAGACTATTGGAGTTGAGGATTTTGGACTTCTGAAGGTTGTTGGGCAAGGTGCTTTTGGAAAGGTGTACCAGGTGAAGAGGACAGGTACTTCTGAAATATATGCTATGAAGGTCATGCGCAAGGATAAGATCATAGAGAGAAACCATGCTGAATATGTAAAATCTGAAAGGGATATACTTACAAAGGTGGACAACCCGTTTGTTGTGCGGCTCAGATACGCTTTCCAAGTAATACTTTTGATCATATCATATGTTTCAGTCTCAGGTTAGGAAAATGGACAGTGCTGTCATATTTGCATAACGACAACCTTTGTTTGTTGGACTTACAGACAAAATATAGGCTGTATCTTGTGCTTGATTTTGTCAATGGTGGCCACCTTTTCTTTCAGCTCTATCACCAAGGCCTATTCAGGTATTGTAATTTGTAAGTTGCATGGTATGACTATATTATGAAATGCTTATACATATCTGTCTCACTCACACAACTTTTGTCAGGGAAGATTTGGCACGCTTCTATGCCGCAGAGATTATTTGTGCCGTTTCTTATCTTCATGCAAATGATGTAATGCACAGGGATCTTAAGCCTGAAAACATTCTTCTCGATGCAGATGGTCATGTAAGATAACATAAACTTATGTCTCTGATTCTGTCTCTCTGCATTAGGCATGCCACATGCCTGCGTATCTATTCTGAAGGGATTCGTGATTTGTTTCTAACTTCTATATGTGCTTGATATCAGGCTGTGTTAACAGATTTTGGCCTGGCTAAGCAATTCAATGGCACTGAAAGATCAAATTCTATGTGTGGAACTGTAGAGTACATGGCCCCTGAAATTGTAATGGGAAAAGGTCATGATTAGGCAGCTGATTGGTGGAGTGTGGGAATTTTACTATATGAAATGCTTACCGGAAAGGTTAGAATCTTAGTATTTTTTTTGTCTTGTATATTTTTCTATTATTTTTCCAACTCGAAATATCTCTCTCAAGCATTTACTACTGAAGATGGAGCTCCAATTTCATGGAACTTGATAGATAAACTTGATTATCTGAAATGCAATTGACTGTTTTCTACTTTCATGAAAATAACTGAAAGTTATTCATTGTTCATTATACTTGGATTACATAATTTTACTCTGGTTTCTAATGAATTGCAAAAATAAGTTTGTATGTCTGATCTGCAGAAATTTATTTTGCTTCTGGAGCAAGAAACATAAGTTAATCAGAATTTTCTTCCATAATGATACGGAATAATAGTATTATTGAAGTAAATACACCAATCGCTGTCAATATAAGAAGTCAAGTAAGCGAATTGGTTCGATTGGAGAAGAAAAGAAAAGATTTAATTAAAAATATTTTCCTGGAATATCTATTTTCCCGGAGAGATGGATAAGATATCCCGGCACAGTGCCATGTTGATATCACCGAGAATGGTAAAAAAAAATTCAAAAGGATAAAAAAAAAATGAAAAATTGGATCTATGTCCAATAGATCACAATTATGAAAAAAAAGTATTACTATGGGAATTAACCCTAGAATGGTGGCTAATGATATCAATCTCCAACTGAATTCTGCTAAGATTATGGTGAATGATTTCTATTAGCCAGTCAATGACCTGTAACTCTCAGAAAATTATATCTTACATTTCCTTAAATTATGGTGCTGCGTCAACTTTGATTGTTTAAACATGATTGTATTTGAAAATCCTGTTTCTAAGTAACTGCCAATAATTATCATTTTGCTCAAGAGATTGAGAAAGTTATCTAGATCATGCGATTAGGTGTTGGTTTGTGACATATTTCTGGAGATTTACAAGTCACTTGGATGTATTTATGTAAAGCTGATACATAAGTTTGCTGATGTTTGAGTGAGTTATTGCAACTTTTATAATTTCTCTAAACTTTATATTACTGTGTACTCTAATTGCAGCCTCCTTTCTGCGGCGGAAATAGACATAAGATCCAGCAGAAGATAATTAAAGACAAAATAAAGCTCCCAGCATTTTTGTCAAATGAGGCACATTCACTGTTAAAAGGGGTACATATTTTCTCCTACATCTAATCATTAGTTTTTTTCCCTCCTTTTAATAATATGGTTATGAAAAACAATCACTCTTGAGGGAAAAGGCTTTTGTTGTTGCTGTATGTATATATGATTCTGAAAAATCCATTACTTGTATGATAGTGAAGTATTCTTTTTTTACACATTGGCTTCACAAAATGGAAGTTTTCTTCTACAGCTGTTGCAGAAAGATGTCAGCAAACGCCTTGGCAGTGGATCAAGAAGCAGTGAGGAGATTAAAAGCCACAAATGGTTTAAGTCTGTGAACTGGAAGAAACTGGAAGCCCGTGAAGTCAGGCCAAGCTTTGTGCCAGATGTTGCTGGGAAGCACTGTGTTGCTAACTTTGAGGAGAGGTGGACTAGTATGCCTTTGCTGGATTCTCCAGCTTCTACTCCCAAAAAGGATCACAGTACCTTCAAGAAGTTCTCATATACTGGTGCTCCAGTTCAGTAATGATAGAAATGCATGATTTCTACAATAAAGGTCCAATCAGAGCAGCCAATTCATGTAATCTGTGATGGCTTAGAAAAATATATCTCTCTGATACTCCACACCTATAATTTTTAAAATATAGAATACAGCCACATGTGCATACATTGAACATTCTTATGAATCATTTAAACTGATAATGAACATTATATTTAAAATCATTTACAGAAATTTTAGTCAAATATAACCAGTTCAACACTTCTTTTCCTATGCAGAAACGAATTTAATCTATTCATCTAAAGTTCTGAAACATGTTCAACTGTGGATCCGTCAAAATATGTTTTTTAAAGTTGAGACTTTAACTGAATGTCCAACACCTTAATATGGTAAAAACAGAAGCACTAGGTGCAGAGATTACAGTATAAGTATTCATTTTGGTTCTTCTACTGGTGCAAACACATTCGCACAGTTAACGAAGAAGCTCTTATTCTAGCAACCACACCACGCAAACATTACTATTCTTTAATCTCTTAGACAACAATATAAAGGGGAAACTAAAAGACAAGCAGAACACAGAAACGTGAAACTGAAACAAACATTATCCTTTTTGCACCTTCTTATTATTGAAGCTTCTAGTTGGGGTATTAAGATTAGCTAAACCATTGAGTTTGCTGGACTTATATCAGCGTTAGAGTTTTTGGTTTCCTTTTCTGTATCAGTTGTTTTCTCGTTTGCATTGTCTTGAGCAATATTGCCAGTGAGTTCTTTATCTTCTCCAGAGATTTCTTCAAGTGACCGACCTCGTGTTTCTGGCACTAAGAAAGTGCAGAGGAATCCTAGCATATTCACCACTGAAAGTGTCATAAGCGCGGTCTTCATAGCTTCTGATTTGTCTTGTGTACTATTTATATAGCTTTGCACAACAAAAGCACCAATGATAGCTCCTGCTTTACCAGCTGCTGCTGATATCCCATGGCATGTTGAACGGAATCTGGCAGGGAATAGCTCTGCCGCCACTATAAATGTTGTGCTATTGGGTCCAAAGTTTGAAAAGAAAAGGGTGACTTCAAAAAGAATGACAAAGAGGGTGTTTTTGCCAGCACTATCATCATAATTTTCATCTGGGTTGCGTTCATCTTCCCTATATTTTGTATAATTGAGTCCCAAAAACAGCATGCAAACAGACATAGCAAAAAATCCGCCAAGTTGGATTTTGAACCTTCCAATCTTGTCAATGAAGTACACTGTGCACCAGTATCCAGGGACAGTGGCAAACAGTGCCACTGCAGACATTGCTTTGGAGAGTTGAAACACCTCCTCTATGCCATTCATTTGGGAAGCATTGGGTAAAAACCCAGTCGCAGGGTAAATATCTTGTTGTGTTAGCTGAAGACTGTAGAAGGCAATATCCAAGAAGAACCAGGTGCTGGTTGTTCCTAGAAGGTGAAGGCCGTGTTTCTCAAGAAACTCTGAAGAGATGAATCCATAAGAGAGACTAGGTGTGGCAGTGGCAGCAACCCTGATATTTGATTCTTCTAAAGGTACATCATTTTCAAGAACTTTGGCCATATCTTCAACAGCCTTCTTGTGATTTCCTTCCACTAAGAAAGTGTATCTTGCAGTTTCTGGCATTTTCATTCTCCAGTAATAAGTGAATGCAGCAGGAAATGCACCAAACATTAGCACTATTCTCCAAACAAAGTCTCCTTGTGGCTGAGTACATTGCACTGGATTAACTGCATAAACGCAGGCTGGATAAGCCCATAGGAACAATTTGGAGACCAACATGGCTACACCTCCAGCAAACAATATTCCCACCCCTTGCATAGCAAAAACAGCAGCAACAAAAGCTCCCCTAGTCTTCGTATTGGCACATTCAGACATTATAACAGCTGAGAGAGGATAGTCTCCTCCTATGCCAAATCCTAGCCAGAACCTGAAGAAGCAAAGAGTAGCCACCACACTTTTGGCTGTGGAGCCAAAAGAAAGTCCTGATGCCAAGGCACACCCCACCATGGTGGCAAGGGTTATGCCATAAACCTTTTTTCGGCCGAGTTTGTCACCCAGCCAGCCAAAGAAGAGCTGCCCCAAAAGAGAGCCACACAATGCAACTCCTGTTATTGCATTGCTTACATTCTTTGGAAGCTTCCCTGGACTCTGACTCATGGGGTCATAGTAGTACAAGCGACCTATGAGCTTGATAACTGCAGTGATGCAAAAGAGATCATATGCATCAGTGAAGAACCCCATCCCTGCTATCCCAATTGCCTTGTAGTGATATCTTTGTGTCTTGGCTTTGTCAAGTGTTGAGAGGACACCTTTGTTGGTGGCCATGGCTCTTAACAAAGGTTGGTGTCTGATGGTAAAACGGGAGCAGGAGAAGAGGCTAGAAACATGACAGTTTTATATGCCATATTCATGAAACAAGTTCACTTGTCTTCTTGGATTTTGACAATTCAGACATTGCTTTCTTAAAGCTGGAATAACATCATTGGTAACATCGCGTCTCATATATCGTCTGGTTCAAGGAAAATGCATTGATATATGAGAACACACAATGTTTATGTTGAAGCTTGAAAAGCCCTCCTCCTTAATGGCTAAGTTGCAATTGGTTACTATCTTAAGTTGGCTTCCAACATAATATAAAAAAGTATAGCTTTGTTATTATCTTGTGTCTTTCATCTTAGTGCCTTCTTTCACCATTCTTTGTTCCTTGGCAAGGGATTCGGATTCCTTGGTTCCCTTTGGATATTCTGCGATATGCATGGAGATTGTTTGATGAAATCCATGCACGTAATCTCCAAACATGTTTTTCCTCTGTTGAGTTGACACGTGATTGTTTACAGGGCCAAATCCGCGTATCCTTCAAGGCAAAACTTTCAATTTTCTAATGGTTACAAATGTTGACACAAAAATGTACATCTTTGAACTATGCCTTAGAGATGTGGGGAGATTGATGTAACTTCTTTCCTAAAAGACTAATTTAAATTACAGACATATAAACATGTATTCTCAACACATTTCAAGCAAAGATGTGTTAGGAAAAGAACAGTGTTAGACAGGTTTTGGGTCGGAGATCCACGTGGACTAAAAATAAGAGAATTTCATAGTATATAAATAAGTGTAAACCTCACCTTACAAGTTAGTTTTGTGAAGTTAAGTTAGGTTTAAAGTCTACTTCTTAACATTTTGTAGTTTAATTTTTTTTTTTCCTTTTAAACCATTTGAGTGGACGAACAACAGGTTAAAATACTCTTCAAGATGCTCAGAATCTTCTGAAGTTTTGTGTTTTCTATCTATTTACAAACACGAATTGTTTGTATTCATCAATTTTGTTTAATTTAATGACTTTGGAGTTCCGAGCACATTGGTCTTGAGGATATCACACTCCAACTTTTGATGATTTGAGTTTGTCCAATTGCGTTGTAAACTATGCAGAGTAGAAAATCCACACCTGCAGGTACTTACCATGTCTTCATGTGAGAGGGCGCGACAAACAAATTGATTTCTTTAATGAGACATTATAGGCCTCAAACATTCATCAATCTATATATAATACAAAATTAAGTTTTCATTTCCGAGAAAGAATAATCAAATTTGAGTAAATCATCAATTTTTGGTACATCTCTCTTACTTAGGTATTAAAATCTAATAACGAGTCTTTAATATTTCGAGGTATTTTTTCCATTTGTAGATCAATGAATGAAACCATTTCAAAGTGTTAAAAATTTAAGAATCGAATTAATTTGATTTTTTTAATTTGATATTTCAAAATTAAGGACATATTAATTAGGATGACAAAGCAGGCCAGCTCAGTTCGTTTTGGCCCGCATCATGTTTTGGCCCGCAAACAGCCCGCCCTGCAATTCAAAATCAGGTTTACTTTCCTAGCTCGTGGACCTACATTTGTGATTAGCAATTTTTTTTTTTTTTGTGATGAACAAAATAAAAACTTTTTTTATTTTTCATAATAATTTATATTCATTTTCTATCAAAATAATTTTAATTTGTCTAACTAATCAGAGACAAGAAATAATAGCAACGAAGATTATAACTAAAGTACAATAGTAACATGTCAACTTACAAGACATATACAAATTTGTTAACCTAAAAATGCATAAAAGGATATTCCATATTCAAGAACTAAAATCATTATCTTATATACAATGATTATACATAATAATAATAATAATAATAATAATAATAATAATAATAATAATAATAATAATAACAACAACAACAATAATTAAAAAAAAAGGAACTTACAAAAATAACATGATGAATGATGTGAGAATTAAAAAAAATAAAAATATTTAATTTTGTGAATGAGCCAGCAGGCCAATTCGCCCCGCCCTGCCTTTAGCCTGCATGGGTTGCAGGTTTGTACGGGCCAACGGGTTCAACATCCCAGCCCGCCCCGTGTTTTTTTTTGCAAGCATGTGGGTCAACACGTCTCGATTTGTCAGCCCTAATATTAATATTAATTCTTTCTTTAATAAGCAAATGCGATAATAAGGAAAGTGATCTTCAAAATTAGGAAAGTTAAGTTGGGTCGAGTCCAAATTAGACTAGGTCAAGCTTGCCTAAACAAGTTGGGTTGGGACAAGGTAAAATCAGAAAATCAAGTTGAAATGGGCTAGGTCAATATGGGATTGAATTAGGTTGAGCCTAGGTTAATTTGGATTAGGTTAGATGAGCCCATATTAGGTTGGGTCAAGCTTATGAATCGGACCAAGTCAAGCTTGGTCAAGTCAGGCCGAACTGAAGTCAAGTCATGTCGAGGTTAAATTGAGTCATGTTAGGTGTAAGTTAGACTAGGTCGAGCTTATGATCAAGATGAGTCAGAACGAGTCAAGTTCAAGTCAGGTCTACTCAAGTCAAGTCATGTTGAGGTCAAGTTGATCATGTTAGGTATAGGTTAGGTTGGACCCAAGTCAAAAAAGTTTAATCGAGTTGAACCAAGTCATACAAATTCAGGTTAGGTCAAACCAAGCCCAAGTCAAGCTTGGTGACCCAAGTGGGTTGGGTCTTAACCTTGTAATTAATAGCAAATGATGAAAATTAATTAGCAACCAATCCACAATTAATATAAATACTTTGGAGATCAATTTGCAATTTAGAATAGTTTTAAAGACTTGTTGAAGAGTCTTATTTTAATTGAAATCTTGTTTCATTATGTATTGGGTCAAACCCACTTTGTACCACATCTTATCAACTCATTCATTCGATGCATCAATAGAAAGAAAGTTGCTTTAAAAGTGAATTAGGATTGATGCATGAATCATGGGTAAAATTTACGTCTAACAATGTTATATATTTTAACTAAGTCTTAACGTGTGTAAGAATGCAACACAAATAATTCTTAGATCAAATTTTACAACAAATAAATGTTTAGGGGCTCCAAGAATTGAAGTTGTGGTCCATTTCTTACCTTCCGTGTTCTCATATTTACTGCAAACACCTTTGCCAGATGTGTGGAATTTGAATAAGGCTACAATCATATCATCCAAGCTGACCTTTGTCAACCTTCCTTAATTACTTGCCACCATCCATTATTATCATGCAAAACACCCAGACATTTAGGTTTTTAGGTGCTACAAATAGTTGCAACTCACTTGGTTGTAGGATTTAGACACAAGAGGTTTCAACTTCAACATAAAGACTGATCCAATGGTGTCACAATCATAAGGCATGAACATGGAATTTGGATCCCCACCCTTCTACACATGCTTTGTTTTTGTAGGGTCATCATATCCATAACCCAGGTATTTATATAGAAATTGTAAAATGTCTTATAAAAAGTTAATAATTTTTCTTCTACTAAAATGTATAATAAGGGTTAATCTCTAAACTTTGTCGTGAAATTGGAATTTGTCATTGTCCCAAATTTTAATACATTTTTGTCCCAATTTTTAAAAATGAATAAATATAGTCAATTTAACCCAAAGTCATTAATTTGTTTGACCTTGTTAAATGACATTCTAATTGAGTATTTGAGCCGGAATGAATCAAATGATACAAATAATTTAAATGTTAATCTTAAACACCTTTGATATGTTACAAGCATTCAACCCTATACGAATTTCAATTTCTAACCCCTCATACAATGTACATGATGAACGGTGAATTTTTTTTTTTTCATAATAATATTTTTTATATAGCTAAATTATAAAAATTTTATATCTAATAAAACACTTTTTAAAAAAAAAAAAAAAAAAAAACGTAAAACACTTTCTTAAACCTTCTTTATTGATTAAAATTTATTACAAACCAAAAAACCAGGAAAAAATGTGTAATAAGTGAAACTTAAAATTTTGTGAGTCTAGTAAAAATTCTGTTGAAGAGCGTGCTCCTTGATCAATTGAGTACCCATTCTTGGTCTTTTAACTGTGGAAATAAGATCCCATTTCTTTGGGTTTATCCTAGATCAATTTTACAATAAATTTTATGAGCAAAACATTCTTTCCGAATTCAACTGTAGGTGTAAACTGTGTGCATTTGACACATACCCTGATATGGGAATTCTTTGATTTCCAAACTTTCTTATGTGGAATAATGTGACAATAAAAGATCATGCAAGATACACGAATGAGTGATACTGAACTGCAAGGTTTGAAAATTTTTACTTCTTCAGTGTCACTCACTTGATACAACGTTTCTCACTGCATTTGTGGAATAAGAAACTACTACTAAGTCATCTGAACATATCATGATACAATACATTTATCATAACTTGAATACTCTAGAAACACAACAAGGTTATTCTTTGTGTGGTACAGAAAATAAGAAATCCATTGCAGGGCAAGCATACCAATACAAAATAATCATGGAGTTTGTACATTAGATTCAGACTCAGATGATGTGTTACGGTTATTCATTTCAGGAAGCCTAATTTCCTCTATGTTCCTAACAGTTTCATCCATTGTTGGCCTATTATCTGCCACCTTAGCCACACATGCAAGTGCAATCTGAAGCATCTGCACCATTTCCTCTTCAAAATACTGCCCTCTAAGAAGTTCCTCATCAAAAACTTCAGCAGTCCATTCCTCTCGAACCACAGACCTCACCCACCTTGGAAGATCAACCATGTCCTCATAGCCAGGATATCCAATTGGAGCCTTTCCAGTGAGTATTTCAAGAAGGAGCACTCCAAAGCTGTAAACATCAGACTTCTGAGTGATTCTCCTGTACTCGGTTACTTCGGGAGCACGGTAGCCATTGGCTTTTGACATGGTTGATTGGGTGGTCATCATAGGAGTGAGTCCTATATCAGTGATGCAGCCATCACATTCTTTGGTTATGAGCACATTGGAGGACTTGATGTTGCCATGAGTAAGTTTCGAATCCATGTGATCAGTGTGAATGGAAGCAAGTCCCTTAGCAGCTCCAAGTGCAATCTTCATTCTTGAATCCCAGTCTAATGGAGATCTTCCAATTCCTCTGTTCCCTGTTGTTTTTTAGGAAAGGATGGAAGAATTAGGCAAAGATGTAGCTTTGTTATAGTTCATTATGTGTCAGCTAGTTGCATGATGAATTGCTTATTGCTACATAAGTAACATAATGCAGCTGTTGAATGGTGAGCAAAAGACACCATATGTTGTCCATTATCTTGCCTAATCCCTAAAACTACTGCTAAACAATCTTCAATGGTGATAGAAATAGAAAAACAGGCTACTTTTTCCATGACATCAATCTGGCCAGTGAAATTTTCCTTTAATAACTAGAATAAATATTGACTTCATCACACCAAGTAGCTAGATAAATATAATGCAGATGAAGAAAGGTGAAGAAAAAACGTACCATGCAGCAAGGAAAACAAGCTGCCTCCAGGCATGTAGTCATATACTAGAAGTTTCTCATCTTTGGAGAAGTAAAAAGCTCGAAGGGGCAAAACATTGGGGTGCCGACCAATTCTTCCTACAACCTCCATCTGCTGCTCAAACTCCTTCTTTCCAACTAGAACTTCCCTCAACCTTTTAACTACCACTGCTGTTCCATCCTCCAAAGCAGCCCTATATGTTGTTCCATAGCTACCCTTTCCAAGAACTTCAGCTGAAGCCTTTAGCAAATCTTCAAGGTCAAAGCTGTAAGAGCAACCTTCAAAGAAAAACAACCTGTTTTTTTCAACCTCTTGCACCCCACTCCCAAAACTCTTTGAAACCTCGGTCTTTCCAGAACACGGTGCCTTTCCTGTAAGTATGCCACTGCTTTGACTTTTGTTCTTCTTTAAACAGCATACAAACATCATCAAAACCAAGAGAGAGAGGAAAGCACAGCCCCCAATTGCCAGAGCAAGTATAGAAGCTAGGCCAAAGTAACTCTTTGAAGTGGTAGCACTTCTATTTTGGGGAGCTGCTGATGGAGAGAGTGGTTGATGAACAGGAGAAGGAGAAAGGGAGGAAGAAGATGAAGATGGAGTGGAGACTGCAGAACAGTTATTGAGAGGTGGTCCACACAAGTGAGGGTTCCCAGCAAAAGAAGTGTACGGATAATTGTTGATGGACTTTGGAATTGAGCCATTCAAGTTGTTATAGCTCAAATTCAAATACTTGAGACTTGGAAAGTTGAAGTCAGGAATAGCCCCAGAGAGGGAATTGTTTTGGAGATACAACCAGGTTAGTCTACTGAGATTCTGAAAGGTAGGTGGGATACTTCCGGAGAAATTGTTAGAGGAAATATCTAATGCTATGAGTTTAGGGGAGATAGAAGAAGGGATTAGGCCTGAGAAGCTATTTTGCTGCAGGTTTACATATTGGAGTGAAGGAATAGAGAGAATGTCAGAAGGAAGGTTTCCTCTAAGGCCATTGGAGTGAAGGCTCAGAATTTTAAGAGAATTTAGTTTTCCTAAGCTATTTTCTGGAATGGAGCCCTTGAAACCTGCCCCTGGAAGATGGATGCTAATGACACTAGTTTCATTTTGGTTGCAAGTCACACCAGCCCAAGAAGTACAAATTGGAGTGGACTCACTCCAATTTAACCTTGGGGCGTGAGGAACATTTGAGAAGAACTCAAGGAGAGCTTTTCTGTCGGAGTTCAAGTCAGCTACAATCAGGCCAAAGAGAGACACTGTGAAGCTTAGCAGAACAAATGAAACAGCACGGAATTGGAACTTCATTGGTTCTTGTTTGGTGTGAAGTGGAGGCAAGTGATGGTTCCAAGTTCTGATCTTAGCTGTTCTTCATCCTTGCTTGGTTCAGCTTTGGAAAATTATGGTAAAGTGTTAGCTGATCATATGGCTGAGAAGGATAAAAATGTTGAAAGTCATAATGAACTACTTTTTTATTCAGTGACATTGAGTTACTTGAGTAAGAAAGAGTTTAGTCTAACAACAATGATGTGCCACTTGGAAAGTGATGCAGAACTTAGACATGAAATGGTGGTTTAGATTATTAGTTTACAGAGTGGATTTAGAAATTGAGTAGAAATCAAGTCAAAAACTTCAGCAATTCCGTTCTTAGAGAACTTGAATTTTAAAGTGAGAATGTCTTCTGTTGGTACATTTTTTCAAACAAATCAGTCATTTCAAAACAAGTAAGAAGATTCCTTTACCAAAAAAAGTATTCCTTTAACAAAAAACAAGCAAGAAGGAAGGGGGAAAAAGGAGGGTTGTGATTGAGAATCCAAGAAAAAAAGAAATCAAAAAAGAAAAAGCTGAAGTTTGACTCACTTTTGTACTTCATAAAGAAAAGGCATTGTCGCTAAAAGTAGGCTGAAATCTCCTAATTTAAAATGATGCCGTGAATCATGAGTCTTGATTTCTAGTTTTTGCCACCAAAACTGGTCATTGCATAATCTAAAAGTTCACCATCAAATACTGAAAAACTACTTTTTTTTCTTTGGAGCTAGATTGAGACATTTACTGTGACAAAGGACATTCAAAAGGGATGCAGATGGGTAAAAAATTTCACACTCAAAAGAAGCATACCACCAAAATGTTAACTAATACAAACTTGCTGATTCATCCAGTGAAGTCATACAAACATAACATCAGTCACCTTAGGAGCAATGCCAGAAATATTAAACAAACAAAACAGTTAAGAGAGAAGGAAGTGACAGAATCAGCAGATCATACCAGAAAACTCTCATTGGCTACATATATGAATCACTTGACTCCATTCAACTTAATTAAAGACCAGATTTTCAGAGATAAATAGATCATTGCAACCATTGTACACAGAAACAAATGTTATACAGATTTGTGAAGAAGATGCTAAAAGCAAAGGATCAGGTTCCAAAAACAATTATGATGAGCAACAGAGGCAACCACCGACAAATGGACCATGTTCATAAAAAATGCCTTCTTTTCCAATCCTTAATCAAGCAAGTGTTCACATTTGGAGTTTAGAGGAACCAAGAGAACATACCTGTGTATGAAATTCAGTGTGAAGATACCAAGAAAAGAAGCAGCACTACCACTTCACAAAAATAATCAGGAGATGTTTAATCCAGTTCATCAAAAAGAGGAGAATTGCAATGAAATTCAAAATCTGTAATGAAGATCTAATGAATTGGTGAGCAACAGAGCAAAACTATAGTTTTTGTGCACGCAACATATGACATGAAAGCATGAAATAAATAGAGATTGAAACTAAGCACTTAGGAATTGGTGATGATTTTCCTACTTAACTACAAATCTACTCTGGCAGCAATAATGAGGGAGCTAACCAACACCAAATTACAAACTCTTTTCTGTCACTAACAATCACATTAATGTCCACTTTTTGCAGTTGAGATTAGCTCAACGTAAGAGGAAAAAAGAACATGGCTTTGCATGACTTCAACTCTAACGTTTGAAATGAAGCAGCAAGTCATAAATTAAATTAGTTGGCATGTCTTTGGGATTTGGGAATGAACCCTATAGAGAGTATTCACTAATTAAACAACTCACGCAACAACTTTACGTCTTGTTTTTACCTTCATTATGAACAGTGTAATTTTAGTTCTTTAAACCATAGGACCCACTCAACCCATACACCAAATTTATTTCTACCAGCATCAAAAGCCAAATCAAATTTAAAAATATTTGTTTGAAGAAATCCTACCTGTGTATGTGTTTAATATTTCAAATGTTCAATATTTACCTGCACAAGTAAAAGAAAATTTGAATCATTATAGAGTGGTATTCAATGGTAATGGGTACACATATATTGGAAATTGATGGGAGCAAGGAATTATGCATAAAAGCTATGACTAGCTGTTGCAGAAGAGAAGCACTTCCTGAACTTTCCTTCTGTCTGTCACATAAATAACAAAATTTTCCTAATTTTTTAAAGTAAAAATTGATGGAGGGATTCAAATTCTATAATTAAGATATTTGAAAAATGAAAACTGCATTCAAACCTAAAAGTAAATGGTATTAGTCTAGATTGTCGTTTTTGTTATCGGTCAAGGATATTTTTTTACAGTACATGAAATATTAATATAGATTATTATTATATCCTCGTTCACTTGAAAAAACTATAAATTATATTTATAACTTCCACCGTATCTATATACTACATTCATATCTCATAAATAATAATAATAATAATAATCTATTACCTTTCAAAAATAATGTTATTGACTTTACATAAATATTAAACATTAAAATTAAGTTTAATTTGAATGTTATTTTAGTAATAGGTTCAAGTATATCTACAATATACATACAATAAAACTAATTAATATTATTGCCTTTAGTCTTTTAAACTTTTTTCTCTAAGCACTACCATTGTTTCAGTAGTATTTGGTGTTGAGCTAATCTAATTCAATATAAAGTAAAACTCCGTCAAGAAATTATATTCTGATTCAACTTTATATTCAAAACATTAATTCGTTATTCTAACTCTTTAATTATTTTATAATATAAACCCATTAGTCATTAATTAACCATAGATAAAAAGAAATATTACAAAAGTAGTTAAAAATTATGTCACTAGGGACTATGTAATGCATCAATATGAACAATGAGATCATGACAGAAAAAATGGTTGTACATTTTACCTTTTCCACTTAATTATTATGTGACCTAAATGCAACTAATGAAACTCATATATTGTTCCTTTATTTTCACTGAGTCTTTGTTGTTTTCTACGTGGAATTTACCAAGTAAGAAACGATATGCTTTCGATTTTATTGACATTGGTTATAATTGCTTGCAGTATTGTTGCTATTATTTGGTTATTTAATATGATGGTTGATTGTGAAAATTTAATTGAGGATGTGATGTTAGGAATTGGCAATAAAATGAATTTTGTTATGTGTGGGAAAAATCGAAATGAGTGAGAGATAGAGATGGTAAAAATACTCGCGTTTGCTGTGAAATTTGCGACCAATAGTTAATACTTGCGAGTTTTTATTACTCGCAGGTAGTGGGTATTTTAATACCCACTTATAAATGGATCGGGTGTGATATTATACTATTCGTGTGGATACCCGTTACCCGCAAAAAATTAAAATTAAAATTTAATTTATATTTTATTAAGTCAAATTTAATTAAAATTAAAATTAACAGTATATTTTATTATGTCAAATTTAATTATAATTATAATTATAATTTAATTTAATTTAATTTATATTTTATTTTTATAATTTTATATTAAAAAATTTATAAAATATATATTTTTTAAATATTTACGGGTATCGGATATTCACAGGTACATACATGTTTTAAAAATATTCACGAATATTTTTTAAACGGATACTCGACAGGTAAACAAGTAGGTAGTGAACAATTTTTTTTTTTTGTCGGATCGAGTTGCGGGTAGACACTATTGGTGTTCGACTTTACCCGTTATCATCTCTGAGAGAGAGTGTTGGTGAATGGTGTATAAACTTGAGCATGTATGAGATACGGGAACCATTTTCAAAGATAGCCGTTTTATTAGAAGATCCTGGTAATTGTTGTTCTCGAGATATAAAGAAAAGTGGTTCATGTCCATTATATTTAACCAAAACCTATAACAATTGAATCCTTCACGTTTTGGTTTAGTGACTCAGCCGTAAAATTCAAGAAACGTCGTCATAAAAAGAATTGAAGAAGCATAAAAATGGATAGGAAGCAATACAAAAGGTGCAGTTTGTAGTCCATTCTATTTCATGCTACTCAATGTAGGTAGAGCTAATTATGTAGGAGTGTTATGATATTTTATTTTAGTTGAATTCTAAGTATACACTGCAAGTCTTACTTAGTGAAAGAAATTGAGGTGGAAGAAAAAATAAGGAGAAATGAGTAAAAGGTTAAGATGTTGGATTAAAATTAAGTAGAGTGGAAAGGAAAAAAAATGAAGGAAAGGTAAAATATTATGTGAATAAAACAGCTATAGTTAATGAGAAAAACAAATTTGTTCCTGTATTCTTTGCTGAGTTTTTTATTTTGTTTTTAGAAGAATCTTGACGCAAATCCGGTAAATGATATTAGAGTTCTATTTTATTCTTGGGAACACATCACAATTGATTGCGGATTCATGCTTGATATAGATATTGATACGTGATACTCTAATTCTAATTGATAAAAAAGATAAAAATTGGTGATAAAAATACTGTAAAAATTTGTAATTTCAAGGATTAGGTGAAAAAAATTAAAATTTAAGATATCACGATTGGTTATTGAGAACGTATTCTGTTAGGATTAACTCCTAACATGATTACATACTTTTTTACATATTTAATAACCACTCATAATCATATTATATTATTTTTATAAATTAATGGTCGTCTGATGATTTGATTTGATGATATTACTCACATGATTGATACTCATATAATTCATTAATCTTTACACTTTAACTCTTTATGTAACATTTTGTATTAACTATTTGATTGATATTTTCTTTTGGGGTTAGCATGTTGTGTTTATAAATAGATTCTTTCTCATTTCTCCTTATTCTCTATTCTTCATTTATTTTTCCTCTTTATTATTAACTTTATTTTATAAAGCGTTATCAGCATGATGTTCTAACCAATTGAACGTTGGTGAAACATTTTTCCTCTCTAATGATGTGTGTCTCAATCCAGGCTCTTTCTAATCCTTTCTTAATTTACAATTTTATCTTATATTATTATGTTTGAATTTGTGACCCTTGATATTATAAGAAAGAATTAATTATATTGGATTTTAAATATTGAAATACATTTATATGCAATAGGTCTTGGTGATACCATTAAAGAAAGAAATAAAGTATCTGAGCAACTAATTTGCTCCTACGACAACAATATTGTGAAAAAAGATTTCACAAATATTATGGATTTATTTCATGCCTTTATATGGTTGAACAAAGCAATAAAGCTTTTGATGAAAAATAATGAGATTTGTCCAACTAGTTCTGCTACATTCCCAGAAGTGAATTCAGCAATAAATATTATGAATTTATTTCATGTCTTTGTATGACTAAATAAAGTAATGAGCTTTTGATCAAAAATCATGAAACATGTCTAATTGTCTGATTGGTTCTGCTCCATTCCTAAAAGTGAATGCAGCAATAAATATTATGAATTTATTTCATGTCTTTGTATGGTTGAACAAAACAATGAGTTTTTGATAAAAAATCATGAAACTTGTCCAATTGGTTATGCTCCATTCCCAAAAGTGAATGTGCCAACATTTGATTTATATTTTCATGATCGTGATATTGATTATGGACATGATTATAAAGGAAATTTCAAAGACATATTTTGTCACCAAAAGTAGCACAATAATGTGAAAAAGGAAAAAACTGTAAAAATATTGACAAATAAGATGAAAGTATATATTATCATTACGATAGTAAAGACCATTTGAGTTGTACATTTCGTATACAAAAGCATCTTACAAATAATGAGAAGAACATATAAACACACTTTGCTTATGAAGATGGTGATTCTGATTATAGCCATATGGATGTTACTCCTCTTGATATTATTATCTTCTTTGCTAAACCAAATGGAAGCATTGATCACCTCATTAGTTATGAGAGTGTTAAAAAAAAGATTTTCTCATATTGATATTTATGTTTGTAAAAAGAATGAATGTTGGCAGTAGCACGAATGATGAAGATATATGTCTTATTGATAGTACAACAACTCATACAATTATCAAGAGTAATAAATTTTTCTCTTATTTGTAATGCGAGAAGTCAATGTTAGTACTATTTTTGGTACTACAAATACAATTGAAGGCTCCGGAAGAGCTATTGTACTTCTACCAAGAGGTACAAGATTGCATATTAAAAATGCATTTTATTCTTCTAAGTTTAATAGAAACGTATTACGTTTCAAGCATATTCATCTTAGTGGATATCATATTGAGACAAATAATGAAGGAGATATTGAATATCTTTATATTACTCGAATGAGTTGAATATAAAATGTGTATTGAAGAAATTGTTATGGCTTATACTACACATATTGTAATGTAATTGAGACGCATATCATTGTAAGCTAGAAGCTTATAAATAGAAATTAATTTCTTTTTTGGCATGATCGGTTAGGTCATCCTTGATATATCATGATACAAAAAATAGTTGAAAAACTCATGTAGACACCCACTTAAGAGCCAAGAACCTTCTTCAGACCAATGACTTCTCATGTACTATACGTTCACAAAATTGATAATAAGATCATCACCAGAAAAATTAGAAATGAGTCAATCTCATTTTCAGAACGAATACATAGTGATATTTGTGGTCCAATACACGCACCATGTGGATTATTTATATATTTCATGGTTTTATTTGATGCATCAACTAGATAGTCACGTTTTTGTTTACTATCAACTTGCAATCAAGTATTTGTTATTAGTATAGTTAAGAGCTCACCTCCCAAATTATTTGATTAAGAAAATTTGTTTTCATAATACTGATGAAATTACATTTCATGCTTTTCATGAGTATTGTATATCAATTGAAATTGAAGTTGAGCATCTAGTGGCACATGTTCATACTCAAAATAGACTTGCAAAATCATTATTAAAACATCTAAAATTGGTTGCAAGATCATTATTTATGAGAGCTAATCTTCCAATGGCTACTTGGGGATATGCAATTTTGCATGTTATTGATTCACATCAAACCAACAAGTTATCACAAATATTCTATTGTGCAGTTGGTTTTTGGTTAATAACCTAATATTCTCATGTAAGAATTTTTTTTTTTTGGTGTGGTGTATATATTTTCCCCACCAAAAAGGAATATGATAGGTCCTTAGAGACAATTGACAATATATGTTGGAAATGATTCTCCCTCAATAATGAAATATCTTGAACTACCAACAAGAAACTTATTTATAGTTCGACTATTCGACTGTCACTTTGATGAATAAGTTTTTCCAACATTAGGGGGAGAAATAAAACAATTGGAAAAAGGTATTGGTTGGAATGAATTATCATTATCTCATTTTGATCCTTGTACAAAAGAATGTGAACTAGAAGTTTAAAGGATAATTCATTTACAAAATTAGTCAATTAATTACCTTATGTTTTATGGATAGAAAAAAGGTAATTAATATCAACTGCTAATGCTCCGAAGATATTTGATATTAATTCATAACACGCCTAAAGCGTGGTAGGCCTGTTAGTTCCAAAAACACGTTTAAAGCGTGGTAGGCATATTGGTTCCAAAGATAAAAACTCTTGAATGAGAAAGGGAGCTAAATTGCAAGAAGACCTGATAAAAAAGGTGGAAATCCCAAAAGATTCATTTGACATAATTAATGATTTGGTTCCAGAAGAACATCAAGTACTTGAAATTGTTGAAAATGATGAGATCTTAATAAATTATGTCATCAATCATATAATATGGAACCAAAATAAAGTCAATATTGACGAAACTTTTACATATAATATAGCGATGAATGCTATGAATGAAAATGATGATCAATAACCAATGATCAATGATCATTAAAGATTGCCGACAAGAAAATGATTGGCCAAAATGAAAATATGCAAAGAAACATAATTAGATTTGCTTACTAAACGAAATGTTTTGGACTTATAGTTTGCACACCTGAAGGTGTGAAACCCCGTTGGGTGCATATGGATTTTTGCGCAAAAACAAATTAATAATGATGGAATTGTTAGATATAAAGCACAATTGGTTGCTCAAGGTTTTTCACAAAACCCTGATATTGATTTGTGAAAAGACATATTCAATGGTATTAGATGCAACAACATTGCAATATTTGATTATCCTAGTTGCACAACAAGGTCTGCATTTACATCTAATGGATGATGTTACAGCCTATCTGTGTGATTCTCTTGAAAATGATATTTATATGAAAATTCCTGAAGGATTTAATTTGCCTAACAAAGCAAATTTTAAAGAGGATTATTCAATAAAATTGAATAAGTTCCTTTATGGTTTGAAACAATCAGGACGTATGTAGTATAATTGTCTTAGTGAGTGCTTGTTAAAGGAATGGTATAAAAATTATCCTATTTCTCCTTGTATTTATAAGAAAAGATCCGAAAATGAATTCGCCATAATTCATGTTTATGAAGATAAACATCGTTGGAACTCCTAATGAGCTCATAGATGCAATTGATTATTTAAGGAAAGAATTTGAGATGAAGGATCTTGAAAGGACAAAATTTTTTTGGGAGTACAAATTGAATATTTAAACAAATGTGTTTTTGTACATCAAGAAGCTTATTATAATGAAAGTGCTTAAAAGGTTTTATATGGACAAATCATATTCATTATGCCCTTCAATGATAACGAGGTCGTTAAATGTTAATAAAGACCCTTTTTAGACCTCGAGAAAAAATATGAACAACTTCTTGGTTCTGAAGTACCATATCTTAGTGTTATAGGAGCACTAATGTATCTTGTTAGTTACACTCGACCTGATACAACATTTGTTGTAAATTTGTGAGCAAGATATAATTCTTCACCTATAAGAAGACATTGGATTGGATTAAAACATATATTTTGTTACCTTAAGGGTACTATAAATATGAGCTTACCCAAATGATTCAAAATCATATCTAATGGGTTATGCAAATACAAGTTATTTTCAGATCGTCATAATGGTCAATCACAAACAGGATATTTGTTCACATGTGGTGGCAGAGTGATTTCATAGCGATCTGTGAAACAAACAATAAAAACAACATCGTCAATTCATGCGAAAATTTTAGCATTGCATGAGGCAAGTCGTGAATGCGTTTGGTTAAGATATATAATTCAACATATGTGACAAACTTGTGGTTTATCCTCTGAAAATATAAAATCAACAATCATATATGAAGACAATAGTGCATGCATTGCTCAATTGAAGGATATATTAAATGACATCGAACAAAACATATTCTTCCAAAATTCTTTTTCATTCATGATCTTCAACCAAAATTCTTTTTCACTCATCATCTTCAAAGAAATAGTGATATAGAGATCCAAAAGGTTCGCTCATGTGAAAATCTAGCAGATTATTTACAAAGTCTTTACCAAGAAGAACTTTTAAACAATTGGTTCACAAAATTAGACTTCATCATGGACACCTAAGGGGAAGTGTTATGAATTAATTGTCGTCCATTGATTTGATACAATCACTCCTATGATTGATATATAATATCTATAAATAAAACAAAACTCTTTTTTGTATTTTTATCAAACATACGGTATGCAACAATACATGATAAAGACTTCATTGGGATTGAATTTCATAATATATTCAATTCAAAGCCAAAACACTAAATAATATATTTCTAGTTCCTTCTCTAGCATTCACACATTTTGTAGCAAATTGTACTATCTTACCGATAAATCTAAATTTGCATAGTAAAAACTCCATGTCTGGCAATTTTTATTATAAATTCGCATTAATAATTAAGATTTTGATGTTGTGAATGACTAAATGTTCCATATTTAAGCAGAACTCCTGTCAACACTCAATTTTGTCTGGATAAATGCATTTGTTTTGTTAAAAAAATAAAATAAAAAATGTGTTTTTGATTGATGGTAGTTTTTTTAACTTTAATTCTACCATGAAAGAAGAAAAAGAAGGGAGAATCTAATTTGTCTTTAATTATCACCCCTTTTCATGAGCCCAAATGTTTTGCATATCCTTTCACCCCATTGTTTGCCTATTTACACTCCAACATGACATGTCACAAAAGAAGAACATTTTATAATCTTTGTTTCTTAGGGAAGGGTATAATATTAGAAGCAATATTCTTCATAATATTTATAATAAATATCTTGAATTTATGCTTATGTAATGTGTCTCATTGATTTTTCAAAGTTACAGAAGATATTATTTTAATAATTAGAAGCAAATATTCTTGATAATAATGTTTTTAAGAGAATGGTAGGTTTTTAGTAATTGGAAGAAAATATTTCTGGTAATAATTAGAATCAATTATATGAATAATATGTTATGATTGGATCAGGATTTCATGTACCGGAAAATATATGATTCTAGTAATTACAGACAATCTTTTGTTAATTATAATCAATATCTGCATATTATGCAACGATTTAATTTCTATAATATGTCTCATCAGAACCAATTCTTTCTCATATATTTTATTATAATTAAAGATTAGGATTTCAATGGTATCCCAAGGTGTTTATATAAGCACAAAACCTCTCCAATGCAAGATAGAAAAAAAAACCCAAAAAACCCCTCACCAAAGCTCCTAATGTTATTCATGTACTTTGATTGACTTGTTGTATGATTAAATGTGTTTGGGGTTCGAACCTTAGATGATTTTGGGTTTGGGTTTGTCATTGATAAGGTCAACCCTTCTCTTTTCCTTTTATTTGGAATTTCATTAGTTGGTAAGTAGGAATGTTTTTTTTTTAGGCTTTAATTCTCTCTTAAAAAAATAATAAATAAATAAATATATAAAAAATTATATTATTTTGTTTATATAAGTATTGAAAACCATGTTAAGTTTCAACCTTGTTTGATAATTAAAACACTCCTTTATAGGCTTTTAATTCTTTTTTTTTAATTAATAATAATAATAATAAATAAAAATTATAAAATTATTTTTGAATATCATGTCAAGTCTCAAATTTGCTTGATAAGTAAATTTTGTATCATGTAGAATCTCGGATTCTTTTGATATTAATAATATATATAAATCTAAAATTTAGAAAATAATAATAATAATAATATCAAACAACTTTTTTTTAAAGAACTACGTTATGCCTGATTTTCCAAATGAAATATGTAAGAGCAAGGTACAATCCTCGTCGGACCAATAAAATAAAAGAATAATTTTGTTTTTAAACCTTATTATTTTGTAAGTGTTTTTATTTTGTTTGATTTTTTGGGAACAACAAATATTTTAAACATCTACTTTTATCTTGCACACTTAATTAAAGAGGAAACTATCTTAAGACGGACGTTGTGGGGTGCTAATATCTTTCCCACACGTAACCGACTCCTGAATCCAAATTTGGTTTCGAAGACTATTCTTTATTAAGGTTTTTCTATAATTTTCCATAATAAACTACGGTGGCGATTATTTTTTTTTAAAATTATTTTCATCGTCCTGCTGCGATTTCGGTTGCGACACCTCCCAAACTATCTTTCAATTAGTACTCACAAATATGCAATCAATCTACAATATGCAATTAAAATAAGAATAGAACACGAGATTGGTGGAAAAAAACCATATTTAATAGTGGAATTCAAAAAATTAATAATACATTACACTCAATCCATATGAATAAGAGAATTAAGTACTCTTGAACCTTTCGAATTCTACAATAAGAATAAAGACAAATACCCTCAACCTTCAAAATGTGCCTCTCTTGATCCTCTCCTTCTAGGTCAAGTGTCATTCTCTTCAAAAGAATTATAATCTTCTTTTGTTGTTAACTTTGATAATCGAATTCAATTGATATTCTTTTGAATTTCTTTGACATATCCACTTATCTACAAAATATTAAATGTGTAAACCAAATATTTATCTTTTTTAAATTTAATAAATAAAAACTAAAATATCTAAAGAGACAATAATAAAATAACAATAAAAGATAAAAAATAAAATAAAATAAGACATAATAATACCAATTATCAATTACCGTACAACTAACGTTATTCAAATTCATATATAAACGAAGGACATCAAAATTATTCATAACATATAACATTAACACTTAATAAAATAGTTTTAAAATTACAAACAACAAATGATTATGTCATTAAGACCTTCATCAAAGAACAAAACTCTATATTGTCTACGTTAATTATGATTAGTTAAAATTTTTTTTCTTATCTAAAACTAGGGATGGCAATGTGGGCCTCGACCCGCACTTGGCCCGTCTCATATTTTCAATACGGATTGAAAATTCTGGTCCGTTTCGCATAAGTGCGGGCCTATAGGTTCGTGGACCATCCTACTCTTTTTTTTAACCAAAAAAAATTGATGATAAAGATTTCAATGCTCAACAAATTGAAAGACTTAAGTCCATAACGGAAACAACTGATATACACAAGTGCAAATTATTTTTTTGTTTCATACGAACCGTAGGCCAGCTTGCACGAACTGAGAACTTTTATGGACCAGACTTCTATGTATTAACGGGCTCAATGACCTGACCCACCTTACATTTTTTTTTGCAGGCATGTGGACCAGTCTGTCAAGTCAGGTCATATTGTCACTCTTATCTAAAACCTTATTTTCTTGAGAACCGCTAACTTAAGAAAAAAAAAATGTCTACCACCTATAAATTATTAAAATGAATTTATTTAGCAGAGATAATTTTTTAGTCTATTGTGAGACATTTGAATTTTAAAAACATGTATTTGATAAGATAACTAATAAAAAAAAAGAATAAATTTGACATATAATAAAAATTATATAATTTATAAACTAACTTACTTGTTCTCTAAGAAATACTTTTAAATAAATAAGTTACGTAGTAATAAACAATTAACAATTATTTTATATTAAACTGTGAACCCGTTAACAACTATCTTATTACTCAATTAACTACTATTTAGTTATTTTGAAAAGGTTGAAACTGACCATTTTAAAACAAGACCTATATTTAATTTTCCAGATCAACAATATATTTTATTTGATTAGTAAAAATTAAAGACATTAACACATTCTACTTAATTAAATTCTTATTAGTCAATAATGTATTAATATAGAAATATTTTAAATATATATATATATATATATATATATATATATATATATACTTTTATATAATTTTAATTATTACTGTACACTGTTATCTAAATTTCATTTTCATTTAAAGGAGCTAAAAAATCCTTAATCTCAGTATCGTAGTACAATAGTCATAATAAATAATTTATATTTATATAGTTAAGAGATAAAACATATGGATATATCTTTTATTATTATTTTGTAATTTAATATTTTCTTCAGTCCTTGACATGGAATATTTTTAATGCGATCACAAATATAAATAAAAGTAATTGCAATTAATCTAGTTAAGTATTTATAGTTTAGTACTAAATCTTGTAACTTCTTTTATCAAAGAGATTGAAAAAATAATTTTAATAATCTTCAAAAATCACTAGTTTTTTTTTCTCTCATAACTATATGTAAGAAATAATAATCTTCAATGTTTTTTTCTTCTTTATACATTATTATTTTAATCTAATTGTAAAAATAAAAGCAGAAAATTAATTTGGATTGATAAGCATGTTTGAAATATAATTAGAGTAAATATAGATGATGAGACAGGTCTTAGAAAAAGTGGAAGAAATTCTATATTTAATTTCGCAGAGTGTCTGAAGAGAGAAGAAGATACAAATTTGTCTAAGAAAGTGATAGGTGAAATACCAAAAGTGGGTAAACCCCCCCAAATAAAAACCAAAGACATTTCTCCCTCTTCGAACAATAGGAACACAAGTTGATTTTTATTCTTTAAATTTTTGTTCTTCATTTCTTTATTCTCTTCATAATTAGCTTTATTTTATAAAAATTATGTGTTTCCTTAAACCCAATCTTTAAAATGGTTTGCACAAATGTTAATTTCTTGGCAAGGGAAGGTGGGATGTTACTTTCTAGACTAATTATGCAGTTCTTTAAAACCTAGCTAACATCTGAATAATATAATATACCAGAGACCGCTAATTTCTTCAAAATCAACAGCAATAAACTAGAATGAAACAGACAGAAAAGGAGTAATACAAATTAAGAGAAAAATGCTATTGACGAAGAATGGATTAAAAGTAAAATAGGAGGTTCCAGTAAGAAATTAAAAATTCGGCAGAGAACATTTGATTTGTATACAAGAAAACGATACAGCCGCCACTCATTCCAACAATATATCGTATGATACGCACCTCAAACACCACCTTGCTCAAGACAAGGCCACTAAATTTGTGTCCAAGTAGGCACCAGGTATCATTCAAGTTAATGTTTGATACACCAATATCGTTAATAAGAGAATACCAGGTACCATCAGTGCAGACGACAAAAAATCAAATACCAAAAAACAAAAAGGAGACATAAAATATCATAACAAAATATAACATTAAAATAACAAATACAAGAGGTTCTGACAAAACCAAATGAACTCAACTCAGTTTAATGGAGTGTACTGACAAAATAACAGATTAAATTTTGCAAAACTACTATAATTCAATCTCTAACACTTAATATATCAGACACAGACTTAAGCAGTAGCACTGTTCAGAAAAGCTCTTCCAGGTTGGCGGTTGGCCAATGGTCCATGGCATCCAAGAAGCTACAAGACCAAAAAAAAAAGAAATTGATGAGCCTAAATGATTACAACTAAAAAAATTAAAGTATCTGATTACACAATGAAAATATTTCATTCAGAAACGAGATTTTGTGCCGTCCACACTTAATGTTGTGAACACATGTATATGCCAGAATCTACATAACAATATTCAATTGTACTACACAATTCGTTCAAATTACCTTTGCATTAACACCATCTGGCACAATTCTGTTCTCTGACTTGAACTTGATATAATCAGAACGGCTAAACTTGGTGAAACCCCTGAGCAAGCATTTCAAACAATAATAACCAAAATTACACACAAGAAAAAATATGGCTGTGTAATAAAACAGAAAATTTATGCAGAAATTTATTTACTAATCTGCCAAAAGTGCAAATATATACCATTTCCTGCTAACAATAATCTTTTGACGACCAGGGAATTTGAACTTGGCACGGCGAAGAGCCTCCTGTGCATGGTGGCTGTTGCTGTCCTTGCAGCGGACAGAGAGGAGGACCTGCCCGATTGCCACTCTAGCACAAGTACCTTGTGGCTTTCCAAAAGCACCTCTCATTCCAGTTTGGAGCCTATCAGCTCCGGCACATGAAAGCATCTTGTTGATCCTAAGAACATGGAAAGGGTGCACTCGGACCCTCAAGTGGAAAGCATCCTTTCCAGCAAACTTTGCCATGTACTTGTTGCAAGCAATGCGGGCAGCTTCCAATGCCTCACTCGACACATTTTCCTTCTCCCAACTTACCAGATGGACACAGAAAGGAAACTCATCTACACCTTTCTTCTTCATGCCGACATCATAAATTCTGATCTTGGGATCCGGAACACCACGACAGAAACGGGACTTGGGGTATGGCTTGTTTTTAATTTGTCTATAACACCTAGCGGGTCCTAAATCAAACACAATTCATAATTACAATCACATCAATCACACATGAAATCTGGAGCAGTTCATTTCAAAACAATATATTGTAATTGCAATTCCAAATAGTAAATCATAAATCATATTCAATATTAATACTAGAAGATTCACAACCAAGAATATGACAGCACTTGGACCAGCTCATTCAATAATGAGATTGTAATTTTGGACAGAATAACATATATTCAAAATGAATATTAATACTGAAAAAGATAAGTTAGAACATACCATCAAGCACAACGCAAAAACACTTTTACAGTGAACAAAATAAAATCAATTAAAACAGTCATCTAGCTTCAAATCAACAGTAATCACATCAACACGAAAATAAATCATATCTAGAAACTCATTTTCCAAAATCGAGATAAATTTAAATAAAAGAGGAAACAGTTCGCGAGAATCGGAAGAATATAGATTCAAAAAACAAACTCCATATGACAATAGTAAATTACAACATAGAAGACAAGAAATTGAACCAAACAATCAAAACACAACGAAGAGGATAAGGAAGATAGGACTTACTTCTCCCCATGGCTGCGTCTCTCTCTGCTCCACACGCGTTATGGTTGAGGCTATCTACGCAACACCAAACCCTAGAAAAAGTTGTTTATATAGAGGCAGTTCCGTAGGGCTTTTGCCTGTTCATGAGTTGGGCTTTGTTTTGGGCCTAAATTGTTCTATCGGGGTTGTAAACTGAAACAAAACATTTTAACGAAAAAATGTTTTATTATTTTTTAACGAAACAAAAACATTTTATTTTATTTACTAAATTTAAAAGATGAAGCATTCTAGATTTACGAAATCTAAAACTAAAAAACTGAGTGTTAAATAGGTTAGAAATTTTTTGGTTTCTTTTAGATTGATTTAATTTGACTTAAGTAACAAAAAAAGTTTAGATTAGTTAATTGGAATCAATTGCAAGAACCATTTGTGTTTTTTTTTCTTTTAAAAAGGTGAAAATTCATGTATTTTTTTTTTTAACTATTAGATTAAGCAATGGAGATAAAGGAGTGCAAAAGAAAAGAAATTAAGAGAAATAATATGAAAACAAGTTTAAGAAAAAAATAATGAAAAGTTTACGGGTATTTGGTTCATATGATAGGATACAAAAATTTAATTGGTATATTTAAAAAATATTAAACTGTCATTATGTTAAAAATAAAAGTAGAATAATGTTAAGAAATGTTTAGTATGTATCATCTTTACTGTCTTACCCTGTGTGTTCGTGTTCGTTTGAGGGAATCGATTAAATCCATTGATTTGGTTGGATAGAAAATAACTTTTCTCATGTTCCTTTGCAGTGATTTAAAAGAAAATGAAGGGATGAATCTGTGAAATAATGTACAAAATTCATCCCTCTAATCTGCGAAGATTTGCAATAATAAATCATACTTTTACAGTTTTAACCTTATCTTTTTTGTATTTTATTTCTATATGTGATGTTCCAAATATTAGTCATAATATACATATTTTATTTTTCTTTTCAAATATATATATATATATATATATATATATTTTTTTTTTTTCTTTTTTGTCAACACCCAATTTTGTCCAGATTATAATGTATTTTACTTCTCCTAATCTTATTGTACTTTTATTTTGTTTTTTTTTATCTTATTTTACTTTATTTTTATTTTTATTATTATTCTATTTTTACTTTATTTTATTTTATATTTTTATTTTGTTTTGTTTTATTTTTATTTTATTATTTTATTATTTTCTTTTCGTTTTAATCTTATTTATTTTTATTTTATTTATAATTTTTCTTATATTTCATTTTTACTTTTTATTATTTAGGAAAGAAGAAAATAGATTAAAAAAATAATAATAAGAGAGAGAAAATTGCAAAGATCAATGAAAAGCTAGTGTCTGTGGCAGACAGGAGATAGGGTGGCCAAGTTGCAAGAAGCAACCACGTTTTCCAATTATCGCATGGCTCAATAAGTAACCGATAACCAGTTACATAATAATATAATAATTATTAATTAATAACATATATAATATAATAATCAATAAAAATATGTAATAATTAATTATGTATATAATAAATATTACTATAATTAATATATATATATATAATGATAATAAATAATATAAAGTAATTAGATATAATAATAAACAATAAAATTTGTCTATATAATAATTAATAATAATAAAATAAATTATTAATAATAATTTTAAATAATATAATTATTATAAAATTAATAACACTAATTTAATATAATTTTTAATTTTTTTAAATTTATAAATAATAGTTTTTAAATTTTAATATTTTGTCTAATTTAAAAATTACTTCATATATTTATAAGGTTATTTTAGTAATTTTTAATTTTTATCTATTATAACTTTTTATTTTATCTATTATATCACTCAAATCATTCACTAACTCTCATAAAATTTATTTCCAAATCTACTCACTTCACCCTCTAAATCCACTAAAAAAAAACACACAAATTTATCCACTTAAATTCACACAAATCCATCTTCACACTTTCTCTCAAATCCATCCACACACACAAGTGAACACAACCTTAATACTTAAGAAATTAATCAATTCAGTTTAATTCATGTAACTTAGATTTCTAAACCTCTTACAAAATACTAAAATGTTCTATAAACTTTCAAAAGTTTACAAAGATATTTTATTTCCTAATTTCTTCAAATTGTTTATTCTTTTTACAGCCTCCCTTAAAACTCTTCTCTATTTTATTTTTTTCATTTTTTTTTCATAACATCAAATTCAAATTGTAGTTCGAGCAGTTTCAAATTTCAAAAATTAGAATAGAGTTTTTGAAAAAAATAATTAATAATATTTTATAGAAAATTAAAAAAATTAAAATATAGTCAAATCAATATAACCAAGCGACATTGAAATAAGTATACAATAAAATATATTTGTAATAATTTATTAAAAAAAATACATTTTATCATACAGGTAGTATTTATACGTATTATAAATGTTATCGATACTTGCTAATTTTTTTAAAAATATAGAAAACATTTATTTTAAAGTAATTTTCTAAATATATAATATTCTAAAAATTAGTCAATCGACGACCCAACGAGTTATTAAATTTAGAAAGAAAAATAAAATCAGTACAACCTAATTTAATTTGATGAAAAGTTACATTAAAGTGAACTATATCATATATATTTGCAATGAATTTAAGTACGGACACCGATATTATGGTTCTTATTTTTTATTTTTATTATTTTAATTTTTGACATAATTTAGTATAGATTATTAGTTTTTTTTTAAAGAATTGATAAAAAAGAAAATTATCACGTTAACAAATAAAGGAAGAAAATAAAAGGAAATACGAGTTAAAGTATAATTTAATTTAATGAAAAATTACATTAAAGTGAACTATATCATATACATTTGCAATGATTTTGTATAAATTATTAATTAATACATTATTATTTTTTTAAATAATTAATAAAAAAATTATCACGTCAACAAGGAAGAAAATAAAAAAAATTAAGAATTGAAGTATAATTTTATATTTTAGTATCATGGAAGAGAGAAAAAGAGAAGAAGAAAGTTATCCATGAAGAGAATGAATAAATAAATATGATAGAAAAAGACATGGAATGGATGGAGATGTTAGTAATACCGATAGCATCACTGTCACCATCTCCATAGATACGATATGCCGTCTCAACTTCAAATACTTTCTTACTTTCCTTTTGCCTCCTTACCATTTCTCTCATCTATTTTCTCCCTTTACAACACTGCACTTATATAGCCGCCTTTCTTTTTCATTGCTCTAAACTTTTCCATATTACTATTATTTTAATGCTAGACATATTCAGCACATGCTATATTTCTCATCACAACATCATATATCCAAAGAATACATATATTTCAAATTAAAATAATAATTTTATTAATTTTTAACATAATACATCGGAAGTAAACAACTTGTCATGCCACAAATATCAAAGTCGCTTTTAGTTTTGTTTCTTAGTGTGTAATAGTCTTATCCAGTAGCTGGAGCAAGTGGACATTAGCTGGTTTTTGAAAGCAGGGAAAACAAACAACAATAGACTATGGTTCCTACGATTCGCCGTAAATTCTCCTTCGCTGTTACTTATTCATAAGTGGATTTGGGACCATTGTGACCACAAACTAATTAAAGGACACTTCATGTAACACTTTTTGGATCCATGAACTTATTTGGATATGAGATTAGATGAGCATCTATGTAGACGCAAATGCTCCCTTACCATGTATCTTGCAATGTTGGGAGCATTTCACTTCCGTGCCAAATCCATGGAATCCAAGCAGCATATGATGCTGCTTCCACTTCCCCTAACTCTTTAATATCAACACCCACCTATAATATGCTATTCATTATGCTATTTTATGTAAATATTCTCTTTCATTCTTTTATATCTTTATACCTATCAATACACTACAACTCAAACTCAGTTGTATATGATATATATGTCTTGATCATGTATACAATCACAAACCTTTTTTTCTTTTTGCTGCGTGTTGTCCATGGAATTGATCACGCATGATTTGTATAGTTTTAGATATTTTTCTCTTGATTCATATTTTGTGTTTTCTTATATTTTAGTTATTTTGTGCTTGTTTTACTTAGAATTTTTTTTGAGTGATTGAAATAAGTGAATATGAAGCAATTATGGTGGAAGAAAAAGCTACACTTCAAAGAAACATGATTGGACAAACAAAGATGAATTTTGAGACAAATACTCTCGTCGAGCACCATAAGAATAACATACAATACTGAAAACATCAAGAGCAAACAAAGTTACATGACGACACAATGTGGCAGTTACTTTCGTTGGACTAGAAGACAAGCTAGTTGGGCAAGCTAAGCTTGAACAGGAGGCGTTGGGTGGTGGTTGTTGGCATTAGGCGGTGGTTAAGCAACGTTGAGTGATGGTCTGGGAGAGGCTGCCCCTTTTGTGTTTTAGTTGATGACGCCTAACGTGTTCTACGATAACACCGAATGGTAGTAGTCCTCAACTGTAAAAAATGAATATTTAATCATGTTCTCCATGAAGGGTTTGAGGGTATTCATTGTTTTCACAACTTGGCTTATTCACTTTGATTGCTTAAGAGAAGCTTTTGGAGATTGTTAGTGGTGTTGGGAAGCTATCCCTTCTCCTCCTTGCTATATTTGACCGACACATATATCCTTTTGTGCTAACACTAACTAAAATGTATTACACTTTTTTAACATGTCAAACGGTGTTTCAAATTGACCATTAAGTTGTTTAACATATTTTAACTCGAATGTTATAACACATAAAAAAAATCATTTTTTAAAGTTTAAAAATCAAATTATATGAAAGTTTAAAATATGAATGAATTCTAATTTCACAATCTCAGTTTATAGATGACAAACATATTTAACATAAAGTATCACCTGATATAAAGTATTTTAAATTTGTAGTACTTTTTTATAATTTATGATAACATTTCATTGAACGATAATTAATTAATGAAAATTTTATCGAAATTGATTCACTCTAGTTGTTAATTCAGATAAAATGCATGTATCCATTTGGTCGCGTTTTTCTTGGTTTTGTATGCCAATGGCTATAGTGTTAAAACATGACAATCGTGCTTAACATCTTGTTAGTTTAGACGCTAACGGACCGAATCACGTAACGGAATTGGGTCTTTCTCCAGTAGCAGTAATGGGCCACAGGTATGGGCTTGGGCAACTTTCAAGAGCGAAGGCAAACGTTCAACGTGTAACCCACAATAACCTGATCCAAAAGAATTGGTTATTATGTTATGGGATTCGTATAAGTGAAAATTCATTATTCTATTTTACACATCGTAACATTCTTTTACAATAAAATAAAATAAATTGTGATGTTGTTAGGAGAGGTAAAAAGGGCTCTTGACTCGAAAATGAGAAGTTGAATGGGTTCACAGTGGGATTGTTCCTTGTGAAGAGTGGTGCACGCTAAGGTATGGCTGGTCTGTTCAGCAGAGTAACACAAACACACCACGCACGCACGCAGAGTCGCGGGCGGTCACCAATTAAAGGCTTCACACGTGAGTGTAGAGTAGGAATTTAGGATGGGCCCCACCTGTTTCATTCGCCACAAAACAAAAAAAGTGGTTTGACCCTACTGCGTTGTTGCTTTCTCTGTCAGTCACGAGCCACACACGTGCCAACCCCCTCTCTCTCTCTTTCTCAAACTCCGTTTATAACTCCAACGCCATTAAATCCACTGTTCAGCTTTCATCGAACGACTCAGCGTGAAGTAAATATTGCGACTAAAAAATAGAGAAAAAAAAAGAAAAAAAAAGGAGTGGATAGCGGCAAAAGCGGAGTGGTTCCGGCATTGGGTCCCTGTGTCGTAGCAGAGCCCCGCAAAACCTGAGCCTCTCAACCAAATCAAATCTTTTTTTCCTTTTTATTTCCTTCCTTTCAATCTTATTATATGTCTATTTAGATTCCAAACATCAATGTTGTGGCAATAGTATATTGTTTGAGTCAGGTTTTTGGGTTCTTCTTCCCTTTCCCATTCTCATCAATCACACTACATTCACCACCTAACACACATGAATTCAGTCACAATAATTATTCACAAATACCCGTAATTAAAATTAAATATAATCGATCATGTATTTTAAAGTAGGAATTGAAATTAGTGAAGAGTGACGTATGGTGATGGTAGGTAGGGTAGTAGTAGGGTAGTAGGGTAGGAGAGGTATGAAACATAAAAACAAAGAAACATGACTATTAGGAATAAGGATTGTGGCTATGAGTAGAGTCTAGAGAATAGGTATAGAGAGAAAGAGAAATTGGTAATGATGAAAAAAGATGGGTGATGAGAGTGGAGGGTGTTATCTGTCCTCCTCAACACCCGGCAAACCCATTTCAATTGCCGCATTCTTGTCTCCCCTTACCTTTTTCTCACTTATCTAAACCAAATGCGCCATTCTAATTCTAATCAAAAATTATAACTTTCATTTTCCCATTCTATTTTACTACTCTCTTTTTTTGCGTTTGAAGCTTTCATTACACCGAGCCCGACATTGAATTGAATGTGCGAGACAGAAGATTATGGTATGGTTGACTTGTACCACAAGCAGAGATCTCAAAATTGTGTGTGAATCAGAGGATTATGCCATGATTCCCCTGCACTCATTATTTATGTCCGTAAAACCTTCACCTATTATGCCCTTTGGATACCTTTCCCATGCTACACAGTAAGTCCCACATCTAATAATCATAACGCTTTTATATTAACTATTTCGTATAAACATTAGTTTATTCAATTCCTAAACTACCATCCAAGACAATTAATGTGGTATTCAACAAATCTACTGTCACTATTTCTGCACTGCATTCATGCGCAATCAGATGGGATCTTTGGTTCTGATATTTTCAGCTGAAAAAACAATTAAAAGCACGTCAAAGAAAAATACAGTGACAGTGAAAACCAACTTTACCTTTTCAATTTGCGCATGCAACTCCCAATATATCATTTCTTTTATTTTATTTGATTTTTTGTAACCAGTTCTATCCAAATAAATTAATCAATTACTATTTCGGATGTAATACAACTTTATTAACGATTCTAGCTTCCATTCCATAGTTTTTATTTTTTTCTCACACTTATTATCTTGCGTAATGCGTATAATTAAACATTCCATGCTCACATGTTTTTTTCAACGAAAGAGACAGCACTATCATTTGATGTTTATCATAGGAGTTAATTATATTTTCTAAACAAACAATTTGTGATACACGACGTTTTAAGTTAAACAAATGCATAAAAAACATAATAATCAGATTCCTTGACGCTAAATTTATCCAATGATAACCTTGTTGACTAACATTTAAAATTCATTCATAACTATCTCTACCAAGGTTAATCACATTCACAATACTAACAGTGTAGTACTGTCATGTGTCAACAATTTATGGTGTTACGTTTTAGTTCACAAAGCACACAAGGGTAAATGCGTCATTTCGAAATTCCAAACGGGAACGTTGTAGCACCTGTTAACAGCGACAAGATATTTAATTTCGTGTCTCCATATGGTGAGGGAATGGACGGTTTTGATTTCTCCGCCAGAATGCATCGCTACCGTCCAACGCAAAATACGGAGTCCATATCATTGTTATGAAACTAACAAAACGACACAGCTTCCGCCATTTATTCTCCGTTTTACCCCTCAGTTCCATAATTGCGTTTAATCGCTTTTATTTGGTTTTTCCGTCTTAAGGCTTCATTCATTCAGCTTCTCCACTCATATCTCCCCAAAAGCCTTTGTTTCTTTCTGCTTATGGAAGGCCCTTAAACTTTCTCACTCTGCTTCACTTTCTCGCTTTAGCATTTTCTTACGAAAAATTTCCACAAAATCAGTACCAGTTTTCTTCTGTCTCTGATCTACCAAAACTCGCTTCCTTAGGTGCGTACCACTTCAAATTCGCTCCTCTTACTTCTAACTGTTCCTCTTTTTTCAAAGATTTCTTCAACTGTTTTCTTTCTCGGAACTTTCAGGTAGAATGTACTCCTATTTTGTTTCATCTTCTTCTTCTTTCTTCTTCTTTTTCCTCTTTTTTTTTCCTGAAAAAAAAAACTGCTGAGGAATTTGCGGGAGCACGGATCTACTTAGCTTCTGAGCTTTGTGTTTACTTATTATTTGCTGAAGAGGCTGGGTTGTGAAGAAGAGTGAACTAGAAATAGGAAGGGAGTTGTAGGGCGTCCTATTTTGTTAAGTCTTCAGTTAATTACTAACTCGCAAGCTTGTTTATGCGTCTTAATGTTGTGATTATCTATTTTTTTATGCTTAACTCTGTAATAGTAAAACCCATGCATGCTAATTATTTACTTTTACTTATTTGTTTCTCACTGTGACTAGTTGTTGGTTGAGTTGCTAGCTAATGGCGTGATCGTTATGATTGGACCTTTTTTCACCATGCTGAAGCGTGATTTTCTCATAAATGGTGTTTTGTTAATAGCATAGGGCTTTTCGTGTTGCTGTTAATCTGGAGTGAACGATGGATTTGACTTTTACTGTTTCAGTTTGTGGCAGGTTGGTTTGATTGTGTTTGGAGTGTGATGTCGCCGCCGGCGGTGGTAACAGAGGAGGATGGGCTGAGCAAGGTGTCGTCGACTGTAGCTTCTGGTTCTTCGCAGTCCTTGGATTGTTTCTCTCAGAATGGGGCTGGATTGAAAGAAAGGAATTACTTAGGGTTGTCTGATTGCTCATCAGTGGATAGCTGTGCTTCTACTGTGCCAGGCTTGGGTGATGAGAAAAAGGAGAACATGAATTTGAAGGCTACGGAGTTGAGGCTGGGTCTTCCCGGGTCACAGTCACCTGAAAGGGATCCGGATCTTTTCTCTTTAAGCTCAGCAAAGCTCGACGAGAAGCCACTGTTCCCTTTGGTTCCTACTAAAGACGGGATTTGCTTGTCGTCCCAGAAAACTGTTGTTTCCGGCAACAAGAGAGGTTTTGCTGATACTATGGATGGGTTTTCTCAGGTTAGAAGTGATGCTTGAAGTTCTTAATATTGTGAGAAATGAATTTTTTTGCTGTGTCTGAGGTTATCTATCGCAATCTTTCGTGCAGGGGAAGTTTACTGGTAATACGGGGATGAACGCAATGCTATCACCTAGGCCTTCTGGTGCTCAGCCTTCTGCAATGAAAGAAATTCCAAGCAAGTTGCAAGAACGGCCTTGTTCAGCTAATAATGGAACCAGTCATAACCATACAGGTGCTTCTATAAGTGGCAGTGCACCGGCTTCTAAGTAAGTTGAAGCTATCAGCTCAAGGAATCATGGTTTTCACGAGATTTTAGAAGTTGGACAAACGAACTCCTTAAATTCGATTTTCCCTGTGTTCTATGTATGCTTATTACGTAAAATCCGTTTTGCAGGGCACAGGTTGTCGGTTGGCCTCCTATAAGATCATTTAGGAAAAACTCCATGGCCACCACATCCAACAAGAACAATGATGAAGTGGATGGAAAACCAGGTGGTGGTGCTCTCTTCGTGAAGGTCAGCATGGATGGTGCTCCCTATCTTAGGAAAGTAGATCTAAGAAGTTATTCAACATATCAGGAGCTATCTTCTGCACTTGAGAAGATGTTCAGCTGTTTTACCTTAGGTGAGCTTTTGCAGCTCTATTTACTTAGCTGTAAATTGGTTTCTACTAATGATTTGTTTTAAAAATTATTTGATGGTTATTTTAATTTCATTTTGGATTGTGTCTTTGGTGCTTATTTATAATCAGGTCAGTGTGGTTCCCATGGAGCTCCAGGAAGAGAAATGTTGAGTGAGAGTAAGCTGAGGGATCTTCTGCACGGTTCAGAGTATGTCGTCACTTATGAAGATAAAGATGGAGACTGGATGCTTGTAGGGGATGTACCATGGGAGTAAGTACATCTAAATTCTTCTTTTGCTTTGTCATTTTTTAGTTCTTATTATATTTTCCAAGTTATAGTAATTATAGATATTTCTTTGACTATATGGTTAGGTGATTTAGCAATTATATAACCGAGAACGGTGTAAACACATATGTAATTTCTTGCTAATTCCCAATTATCAAACAATTTGGAAATTAACAAATTAATTGGAGATCATTTTGGTTACTAGTGGTTGAGGAGATAAAAAATTAGAGCAAGAGTTATTTCTTCTTTTGGCCAATTCTTCTAATTTTTGGAGAGTATACACTAGAAAATATTAAGGACACATAATAGTTGTAAGTTGTATGAAATAACAGCCAAATTACTTTAATGTGCTATTCAGGGGTATGGGTACTGAGAGCTTATGTTAAAAAACTAGTTTGTGCATAACATATTTTAAATGCGAAATATGCTGTTTTCGACAAATATGAACTGAAATATAAAAGGATATATAGCTTGAGTGCATCAAAAGTCCCTTTTCAAAGAAGATCGTAGGTATATCAACTCTTTGAGATGTTCTCAAAACATTTTCTTTGCAGAAACGATATATAGTTTGATATCGAGTCATTTAGCATGCATCGTATTGATCTATTTGGAGTCAAATTTCAACTAGTTTAACAGATATATATATATATATATATATATATAAAATTAATAGAATAGAACGTACTGCTAGTTTGCTAATTAGGTGTTGGCTATAGAGATGAGGAAGTGGAGTTTAGCACATGCAGGTGAGGAAGGGTAAGATGGAGGATAACGAAGGGATGACTCGCCGAGTGGCAGTGTCTAATGAGTGAGAGGGGAAAGTAGGGGATTGTAATGGTTAATTCAGGTATGGGGCCTTTGGGAAGGGATGAACCATACGTATACTCGTTTAGTCTGTAGGGGTTTATTTTCATTTTTTCTAGCACCGTTTCTATTATTTTCCCACTTTTTGTGTATGCTATAGACTTGAACAAAACAGTATCAATCTAAAGAATTTGATCATGGCTAGGGATTTTTCTGCTCAATACCATTTCTACTGTTAATTCTGCCATATAACTTGTTGGTATGTTTTATGTTCTTGTCTATGTAGACATCAGGTCTTGGTGCAAATTAGTCAATATTTGTCCCACGAAGTGAACTGACTCATCGATTGAGATTTTTGCTTTTCCCTACTAGTTTACATTACATCCCTTTTCCACTGAACTTCATTTCTACATTTGTTGCAGAATGTTCACTGATACTTGCAAAAGGCTGAAAATTATGAAGGGTTCTGATGCCATTGGCTTAGGTGTGTATTCTCACCAATGATTTATTTTACCGTCACTCGTTATGCCTAATGTGGAAGATTAACGTGAACTAATAAGTTGTGACCTACTTAATTTGAGACGGACATATGAACTATACCTGCTGCAGATTGTGACCCTAACATGTTCATAAGAGATAACTTGAATCTAGACAAACATCATTTTATGTTTTTTCGAGGATTATTTGAAACATTCATTTATGCAAAATTGCGTGTGGTTGTGTCATTGTAAAATTTGGTCTTTGTCGATTAACCGTTAAACTAAATGCTGCGACTCAATATATATTGGATTTTTGGATGCAATTTTAAAAGGAATTTGTGTCTGCTAACATATTGCAACTCTACCACAAAAACAAATACATTTTAGTGTCAATTTAAATATTAACAACAATAATAATACTGTTTACCTTATATCGAATAATTATGCCTCAGTTTCTTAAGTGGATTTATTTTTTGCCTCAGCTCCCAGGGCCATGGAAAAGTCCAAAAGCAGGACTTAGGGTATTCGGAACTGCCTCCTTTTGTCTAATCAAAGCTTTATTACTGGATCCGGAGTGGGAAAAAAAGGAAGATGACTGAATTCCCTGAGATTAATGGTTTAACGCCCTTCAGCTGTTGTTTTTATGTTTTCGAGTCCCTTAAGAGTTTTTCTTGGTCTTGTGTTAATTTGTTACCACTATAATATCATATGAAGCTACTTGGAAGATTAGTATTTGTGGAGTCTGTAATCATTATAGGAATCTGTTTGTTTTGATGAATCGAATATCTGTTACTGCCATCACACGGTTCTAACACTATGTTTGTGATTTGTGTCTCACTCGCCTATTCTTTATCTTCCATTTTCTTCAATAGCATTCTTTCGTGTCTTATTACCATGTGAAAATCGGTATGGATAGTGTTTTTAAAATCTGGTCTGATATTAGTTGTCACCTTATTGGCATTTATATCATTGTTATTATTATTGTTTTTCATTATGTTACGTATGGACCAAAATCTTCAATACATTGATTATCTGTGCAATCAGTTATGTTGTCAATAATGGCCAATCAGCATGAACCACAGGTATTTCGTGGTCCTATTAGAAAATAACATCTACAAAAATTGAGAAAAAAAATGAAAGTGTATATATCGAAGTTTTTAGCCTGTTGTCGTTATAGAATTTGCAAAATATTATGTTATGATAGCACAGAGAATGTTATGATTCCTATTGACAGCAGGTTTTAAGTTAGCAAATAAAATGAAAATTTGAGTTTTACCTACGGGAATGACATTGCATGTTTCATGATCATTTAAATCATGTATATTGTGCCACTACTGTCATTTGATTTGAGCAATCTAATTTGCTTTACCTCGGTTTCTGATTACCAGGAACATAACGATGCTGCTCAACTGTTTACTTAATCCTATACCGAATTTTAGCTATTTTTTCACTTCACTCACATTACTAGTTTCTTCTAATTTTTCTTGTCTTCATTGCTCATTCTTCCTTCTAGTTATGTACCTTACACGGAACATGATCTGTGACCTTTCTAGCTTTCGTTAGTACGGTTTCTCTATGAACATAATGTATTCAATTAACGGGGGGACATTAAGAATCAAGCATCGAGGAGAGGTTCTGTCAGCTTAAATACTTCAATTAACACAGATGATTTCAGTGCCTGTTGAGAATTCCATTCTAAAATTTTGGGCCAGGATACAATCTAACGTTACCTTAAATGTTGTTGCTCAACAGGTCTAGAATTTAGCTGATCTGGGCTTATATTGATATTTGTTTTAAGGAGATGTGCAGTGGATTTACGCTTGACTGTATTTGAATGATAAAGTTTCAGAGGTCACTAGGAAATATGTTTTTTGATCTGTTGATGTTTTCCAATAGCCATATTTCATTTTGAAACCAGAATCTCATCAAACTTTGGTGGTAATCAAATTGCTTGATCAAATTCATTGAATGGTATTGAGAGTTCATTCCTTGAATGGTATGGTGGCATAAAAAATTATTGTTTCTCATTATCTTTAGTCGCTAGTTGTTTGTAGGATGTCTATTGGAAGAATCATAGTAATTGTTTTTTTGAAAACTAATTTAGTGAGCATTTGGAAAGGGAGGCAAAAGTAGGAAAACATTTCTCCAAAATATTGAAAAATCCAAACTTTATATTGGTAGTGGATGGCATAATTTTCATTCTTTATTATTACGAAAACGGCAATCCTGAAATATTATTTTTTATACAATAAATCAATCTCTATGAATATGTTATAGTCAAAATTCAGTCTTTACCTAAGATAATTTGAGATATGGTCAAACATGAAAAACCACGCAAAACGAGGAAAAAACTATAAATATGTTGATGTAATAATTGTGCTTCTTATTTTAGAGGCAAATTAGATTTAAGGGTATGATTCTAACCAAATCCTATTACACATCTTTCATTCTTTTGTTTTAAAGACGATTCTAGCAATAGAAGCACTAGTCTTATTTAGAGTTGGTGAGCACTACACCTTTTGGCAGGTTTTTGCATCTTACTGCAAGATATACGTACATATACATATGGAACTTCATTTTTCTCAGCTTCTTTTGACTTCTGATTAGCACTGTTGAACTTTATGGTTGTGAATACTGATCAGATTTTATGATTTATTAGTTTAATCCTTGTGAGTAATGCGTGAGGGGTTTGAAATATTCCCAGGTTAGTGCAAGAATAATTATTGACCAAAAGCATTAAATAATTAATAGAAGTACACTTATGGTAGTTTGTCATTTCTTCCAGATTCTATGGATTATAATGTTCATTTGAATTTAATCATGCTCTGCTAAATGGCATATGCTAATATGATGGCGTTTCCTCTGAAGGAAACACTACATATGTATGATAAAGCTAAAACCTTAGTGCGCATAGCCTGTTAGAGTTAGCTAGAATCGTGAAGGAAATGGTAGATAGATACAATATTCACTGAATGGTTTGAGTAAAAAAAATTTCCTTTAATGTTGATTTCTCTATAGTTGAAGTTACTGGGTTGGTGGTTAAAACCAGATACCCTTTTTTCACTGAACTTGATTTTTGTTGTTTTGGGACAGTGTGAAGGGAGACTTTGGAGTAGTGTCTAAGAGAGAGATATAATAATCCAAATCCAGAATCTCAAAAGGAAATTAGTAATGTTGGAAGGATTAAGTGTAATCATTACCTAATAGTGGAGAAAAGCTGTAGTGTGGCGAGGTTGGGTATCCATTATTGATTTATTGAAGTTGGATGTCACTTGTTTGGAATATTCTTACCCTAATGTGATATAAAGTTACACTTGTAAGTTTCTGGATATGATTATTTAACCCTGTTTTAATATAGCCCCAGCATGTTACCTCTTCAAATCTGTCACTGTTTTTGGATCAGTTTCAAGATAAGATAGCATTATTTATTTTTTATGATGAAGACAAAGCAACTCATACTTGCTTCGTTTGTTTCAGGATATATATATATAAATATATCACCTTAATTTTGAGTGTTATCTAAATGCACTATAATCAGGGTTTAGATATTTATACCAGATTTTAGGTTTAATTTATTTTTTTTGTCTTCACTGTACATATGTATCTATACATAGAAAAAGCTAGCATGGCACTTGTTCATTTGGTGAAAAAATAATATTAAAAGAAAAAGCAATCATCCAAATGCACATGATCATGTTGAAGACTGTAAGATCCAAATGCACAAGGGCATGTAACCACCAGTTTGATTAACCTAGCTGTGATAAATAAGCAAGCATTGTAGAGCCAAACTTTAGTTTGTGGATAGTGACACTGTCAAAGTTATTAAGGTTGCAACTTCATAGCTGAGAAAAAGTAGACAATAAAAACTTAGGTAAATTGATCTCCTACTGCAGCAACAGTGATTATTTGAATATTAGGAGTCTGAATATGCTGAGAAAAAAGGAAAAAAAAGGGAAAAAGAAGTTTGAAGATGCTTGAGAGCCATAGAAAGTGAGCAATTCAGTGGTAATCAATGTTCATATTCTTTGATTTGATTAATTGGGTGGACTTAATTACACACTATATTACTTAGTTCCATTGATTCAAAAGCACCATGATTTAATAACAGCACTATATAGTGCCTGTTTGGAAAGAGATAGATACTGTGATTTTGAAAAAATGAAAGGAATTTTAACTGCAAAATCTTCATATAAATTATTGCAAGGAATAATATAATGCCTATTGACACTGATAAAAAAGCTTAAATTTCAACCATCATAGAATGTAAATTCATAACCTCCCCCACCTTCCTAAATCTGCAGGAAAAAACACACTAACTACTTATTTTCATGTGGGAAAGGACTATGATCTTCTTGGAGCGAGAATAAATAATAGTAATTATTAGTTCAAAATTATAGTAGGTTAACTATAAGTGTTTGGATTACTTGAATTTGACATATGTTTTTTGCGTTTAAAATGCATGAAATTGATATATTATTGAGTAAATAAGATTTCTTTAATTTAAAGAATACATAATAATATTGAGAGTTACTTAAGTGTGAAGATTTGATGAAAATGTAGTTTTTTAAAGAATCAAAGCATTGGTTTAGTTGATTGTTGAAGATTGGTATGAAAGAAAGACGATTAAGTAAGATTCAAACTTTAGTCTTCACACCTAAGCAAATGACTTGGGGGCAGAGTAAACCTCAATGTTGAACACCAAAGCATAGGCTTAAACTAGAAAACCATTTTTAGAGAGAAATCTTTGCAGCTAAGTATTGAAGAATAAACTTCTCTTAAAGACTTTTTTCTCTGCTTTTCCATTGTACTATTTTGAGAAAAGTGAGAGAGGGATGTAATGGAGGTTGAAGACAAAGCTTGAATTAACTCGAAAGGAGATTCAAACTCAATCTTTTGCTCCATATGGCTGTAAAAATTAATTTTTGAATTAGTCTATAGATATAAAATGGTTATACTTATAGTTTTACGTTTTTAGTTAATCTGTATTCTTCTATACTTTTTAAGAAATCAAATACTGTTAAAAATGGAAAAGGAAAAAAATGTGGACTTGTGTAAATAAGCAAGTGAGACACTATTGAAGATAATTTTGTAGATTATATAAGCACAAATATATCACTCGGAGTTAATATATTTTTAGTTTTCTATGTAATTTTAATTATGTTTTAAAGTTATGAGTTATAACAACCTAATCCTAAAGTTTGGTTGTATAAAATTTTATGAATTTCACTTGAGATTGGCATTAATGTTTTTCCCTATACTTAATGTTAATACTATTTTCCTTCCTATTTTTGTCATATAAAGTAGGAAAATATTGTTTGACATCACACAACATTATAGGAATAAAATGATTATAAAAGAATAAATTTTTTATATATATTTTTGTAAAGAAAAAGAGAGTGAAGGATAATGAATAATAATGTTAAATGGATATAAAAACTTTTTGGATGTCAAAAGATATCATCATTCATCAAATATATGTATTTTGGTCGGATAAACTTATATGTTAATGGAATAATATTGATTTAAGTTCTGCATAACTCCTCTATTTAACATTAGAACCACAGAATTAGAAATGGTGATGAAACAGCTTATCTGGTAGGTGAGTTTTACCTTCTCATTTTGAGGAACAATGGCCCCATAGGTTTGAAATGGTTGCATCTTCCTTTCAAGTCACTGCTAATTATTTATCTACTGGCGACAAATTATACATGTGCTTAGCAACAATTGTTACATGTTATCATATGAACAGTCCCCAGTAGGCAATAGCATGCCCAATTTTTTGTCCATGTTTCAAATGACAAGACGATAATGTTTCTGAACTCAAGAGCAACTGTGCAAAAGGACAACAAGGATCCTTGTTAGGTTGCTTCATCAATCTCTTTCAGTCAAGTTCTCAAATCCTACCCTCATTTCAATGTCATCGAACAAGAGAAAAATCTAACCTCATCAACAGAGCAGCTGAAAAATCAGTGATGTTCCTTCATTTACACCATTCCCACTCTTCACAAAATCTCATACTTTTTTTTATACAAAGTCATAATAATTCAAAAAACATTGGACCCTTCACGTATTGTTCTCTCTAGGATCAGAATGTCACTCATAGAAACATATATCTATATATACATTCATCAAAAACGTATATATGATATTTCATTGGTGTATGTATATATGTAAGTATCTGATGCAGCCACATTGCCATGAACACCAACCGTGAATTAAGCTAAGGTTCGAAACCTCTCTTTCTGTAGTACCTTTAGTTCTTCAATAATGACTCCACGTGTTTCTTCAGCTGCCACCACTGTAGAATGCATGTGTCACTTGCGATACGTTGTGATCATTATCAGAAATTAAAGTTCCATACAAACATTCTACACATGCATATCGTTTTGATGTGGTTGGGATTGAATCAACCGTGGTGTAGTTTGAACTTTGATGAGAAAACAGTTCCTTGTTTACATCATTATGTTATATAGGACAGGAATTGTACACATTCATTAAAAGGGATAGGCACAGAAATACTGTCACACATATAAATGCTTGAGAGCAACTTGACACCACCATATCTGAACTTTCTCATTCATAACTGATTCATTTCTTAATTGCACATCCCATAACATAGTGAATCATGAAAAGGGTAGAAAGTAGGAACCAGCATAATGTGTTTTAATTATTGAGAATTGTTGTTATGCTTTATATATATATATACACACAACATTCTGATATAATTCATGTGATGTCGTATATGATGATAATAGTTAGAATGTTACATTATATGCAGTGTGAAATTTATTAAAATTGGTTGGTGGGGATCGTAACACTTATGGGTGATGGCATGTGCTCCAATTATGGTGGTCACACAATCACAGTATTCGCCGACCTAAAGAGAAGCCTCTCATTCTGCATAAAATATTAAATGATTGATTAGATTTGTGGTATTAATTCTGCAAATTAGTATATACTATACTAATAATTAAATGGTATAGAGTGTGGTGGGAATATCAATTTAACAGCACTAACCGCTAATCATGTGCGTTCTAATGGAAACAAAAGAAAGGGTGAAGGGAAGAAGACGAATCTATATTAATGTTATTATGATTATAATTAGTTTATGTGTGTGTGTGTGCTTGGTGCATAGACATGTCAGGTCAAACAATTTGTTGAGTCTTATCATTGGTGACTCTGTCGTTTGTGAAGGGATCTCACACGGCAACCATGTCGTGGATGATTGGATTCTTATTCATTCATTCAACCAATCTTCTTACACTCCTAATACTGCCAAAATGTTTTATTTTTTTTCAACAAGTTCTAAGTAAATTACTGCAATTTAATAACATATCAGAGATGGAGTAAATAAAAGGAAGTAGATTTGGTGTCCCAATTGTCTCTCAGAAAATAAACAATAAAAAACCCTTAAGGGGTGGCAACATGCTTGATCCTCTCTCAGTGCTACTTACTGGGATAACACAAGTTTATTCAAATAATGTTGCAAACTTTGAATGCCGTTTAACTCCAAATTTAAAATAAAATCTTGGTCTTCAAAAAGAGAAAGTAAATAAATAATATGGACGCCCTTGTGTTGTGGTGGGTCAGTCGTATCCTTATGGGGCTGTCCAAATTTCTCGGGGAAAGAGGATTCTTTAATTCTCTTCAGATTTTAAAAACTTGGTGTACTCGTGATATGTCTGTGTTGTATGAAAAATCAAACATAAAAACGTTGAAAAACGTTGTACCAACATCTGTGCTCCCACCTTCACATTACCATTATGATGAGGACCATCAAACTAGCTACCACAACATGTGTTGTTATCAGCTGCATCGAAATTTGGAATTTTTTGCTTTCTTATTTTTCTATCCTTTCAAAATCCTAACCTATGATCCTTCATATTAGGTTTCAATAGGTGTTGTTTTCTCAGCTTTTTATAATGCTACTATTTATTAAGTGCATTATTCGGATGAAGTTTGATAAATAATGAAGTTGTAAAAGGAGGTGGAGGTAGGTTTGGTGAGTGATAGAAGTTTGAATAGCTAAAACGTTTAAAAAATGATGAAATTGTGTGATGCAGAGTGAATGATTTGAATGAATCTGTGATGAGAGAGATAAAGGTCAATGCATCTAAGTGCATTATAATATGGTATTTTGGGTGTTAACAAAGTAAGTAGCCTCATGAGAGTTTGCTTAAGGAACGCATACATAACATGCCAACTTGTTCATTTTTATGCTTTCTATATACCTACCTATATATTTTAAACCAAAATCCATTTTCATTCAACAGTTTTTTATATTCTTCAAAGTTTAATATTGATGCTTGTGAAAACAAGAATCACTGATAAGATGAGTTTGGTTCATCCATAGCCACAGATATCGTAGCAAAATTGGTATCAGAGTGGATTCTATTTTTTCATCATATTTCACCTTACTATTTTTAAACACGTAGAATTTGTGCTGCACCATAAGAACCATTGTATGCTGAACAGTGGCGTGTAGGGCAATTCTGGTTTGAACACATTAGTCACTAGATAGGACTTGGATCACATGTCCAATGGAAGAGTTATCAAAGTTAAGGTTATAGCATCAGTGATAGGAATCAAGTGTGAGTCTAAGTCCCACATTGATTAGAAATGAGAAAGTAAAGCACTATATAAGAATAAAGACCCATAAACTTATTGTCTTAAGATTTTGGGTTGAAAATGGTGTCAATGCTTTATATGATTAGGCTTAGATCTCATTTGATATTGTATCTCCTCAAAATAATCTACCTCCAGGAGTCTTTTATAAAATGAAACATATGTCTTTAAAGCCTTTGGTACAGTAATAAAAAAAAGACTTAATTGAATTATATTTTTAAAAAGAAACAAACGAAAAAGAGTTTTATTTGAAAATTTTTAACTAAAAATTAAGATTAAATGACTAATTAAACCTTTTAAATGTATTTAGTTAACATAAGTTTTTGAATTGAATGATTCCAAATAATATATTGAAAATAAAGTTAATTTTAATTTAAATGTTCATACAAAATTATTAGAATTTAGAATATATTTTATATCAATTGTAAGATTACTTGAGCGAATATCGACATTCTTTGAATCAATTAATTTACAACAATTTTTAATTTTTAAGCATTGATTTGCAAATAACTCTTCTTAAAATTTACTCGCAAAAATGGAAATAATTAAAAAAAAAAACACATTACGTACATAAAAATACTCATTTATTCTTTTGATTGTGAATATGAAAGCTATGAATAAACTTTAAAAATGAAAATAAAAGTTGAAAAACAAAGAACAAAGTCGATAGTAAATTATATATAAGTCTATTTCAAAAATGAAATAATGATTTGACCAAAAGCTAATTAACTCATCAGCAGTAGCAAAAGTTTAAAATGCATGAAAATAAATTTCCTAACCCAGAATAACACACATCTAATCTCAATCAATTATTAATAAAGGAAACAATGAATAACGTGGACAGCTAGTAAATGGTCATGAAAATTGAGATTTAACATGTGAAAATGTTGAAGACAAGAAGGAAAGAAAACAAACACACTGTTTCAATGTTCATTAATTTTATGAATATCATGAAAACACAAGTCACCATTATTTATTATGTTCTTTGTGTGACTTTTGTCATTTCAAAACAATCTTATCGTCATCATTAATTCAAAAAATCATTTTTTTTCGTAATTTAATAATTTTACAAAAGTCCAAAATAAGTCAACCTGTGGAAAAGTCTGGTGGGTTTTGTAGCAAGACTATTAAGAAGAAACAAATACAGTATAATTAAAATTTTAATTTAAACTGAAATATTGAAAACAAAATGTTCTATACGAAATGTATTCATTTTTAATTTTAAATCGAAGTTATCAAAGTGTCAAATTTAAAATAAAAAAATTAAGATCTGTAATTTTGAATACGCGTTTATTTATTTTTAAATCATGTATTCACAAAAGTTTTTGAATACACATTTTATTATGGTCTTATCTTAATATTTTAAAATAGTTACATTTTTATTTCAAATAGTAGAACGAATGTATTGTAAACTGTTTTTTGTTTTAAAACAATAGTTTTCAAATTTTATGATTTTAATAGTAGAGTTGATAGAAAATTTTAAAGTTGTTTTTTCAATAATATATTTACATGTTGATGAGAATAATTAATGATATATAATTTATATTGGAAAGATTGAAAAACTGAGTGAATTTTGACTAAATTTGTAATTAATTAAACTTTTAGTAATCAGTGTACCAAGGTCTTTAAAGAATGTAGGTGTGTGTAAAACTACAACAGAAAAACGAGGTGAATGACATGTGCAAAACTAAATATCCTAAAAGAAATTAAAAAACAAATTCTTTATAAAAAATAATATATTATATACTTTTTCTTACTTTTTTAGCATGATTTATAATATTACATTTTTTCATGCATTTTAGCTCACGTTTATATATAAAAAAATCATCATGACATTTTTAAAATTTTTCTTCTATTTCTTTTCTTTGTATGTATTGCCCTGAATACAGGCTCTAAACAGAAGAACAGGAAATAAAACATTATTTTAAAATATAATTTTAATTATTATTTTCACATGATTGATATTGTATAGTTGAATTTTGAGTAACTAGTTATTCATGTTTAATAAATAATCATGTTTAAGGTATATTTAGACTGCAATTAGGTTAATGGTAAGTAAAAGTTATAAATAGAGATTTAAACAAGATAATTAGTTACTTTTTTATTGCATTTAAGACTTTTACTTTTCTGGTTTAAACATCATAATGCAAGTATTATCCCAGTGGTAGTTGACGACAGTAAGATATTAATTTTCAAATGAATTAAAAATAACAAGAAAATAATGGAGAAGAGAACGAATAACTAGTTAGTCAGAAATTAAATGCTCAACCAATTTTATAAAATAAAATACTTATGAAATACTAATATTTTACAATATATATATAAATAAAAGATGGAAAAAAACAATTACAACAACAAATAAATCTACTCATAAATTGTTACCCACCTTTTAATACATAGATATATGGAACAAGAACCTTAGGTACATTTAATAGAAACAATTGTGTTGACGGTTACATTTAGTTAAAAGTGATAAGTTTGGATTAAAATATACTGATATTATGAATTGCAATAAACATTTATATATAAATCTACGACTGTAAATAAAATGTCTATGAAAGAATGCGAAAAGTGATATTATGTTTTTGAAGAATTACCGAAAATAAAAGGAGAGCATAAGTTTGATGTGAGTGGTGTACGGGGATAATGTTGACAGGTGAGTGAGTTCGCTAAACAACGAGAGTTGACTAACTGACACCGTCCTTTATGTGTGCATTTCTCAATGGTACGTAAATCACCCTCCACTAACGGCGTCAAATCCCTACTGCACTACTTTATTCAGTTTCTTCGATACTTGTGAAAGTAAAACACATTTTCAGACATTCAATATGCTTTTTAGTCTTCGTTTTTAATGAATTAAAACAAAAATCCACATTATGTTTTTGTCTTTTATCTCTTCAATTTAAACTGCTGTAAAAACTTACATTCCACGTTAAATTTAAAATTCACAAGAATATTATATTGTTAAACATTTATATGTAACGATTTATATTTAATGTACATAAATACATATTAGTTTCAGACAATGCATGTATATTATTTACAGAAATATCTGTTCATTTATACTAAATTCTTATTTATTTATTCTTCTGTTGCGATGCTTTTTTTTATTTAGATAGAAGAGGAAATAAAAAAAATAAGAAAAAATATCACAAAATATTATTTTTAATAAGCAAATTAGCTTAACAACTCGTATACTTCATGTTGCTAAAGTTTAGAGTAAGCAAGTATTTGGTATTATTGTAACTTTGAAATATGTTTTAAAAACTGTATATATAATGAATTTCATGAAATAAACCTATTTAATGTATACCTTATATATCACAATTATTATACATGTATTTATTCATAGAGAATGTGTACTTATTTGTGTCAATTTCTTATTTAATCAAGTATTTGATAAGTTTATCTGAAACAATACGCGAGTCTTTATCTGTGTCAATCTTCAAGCTGGTATAAATTAATAAAATTATTCACAAACTATATTGATCTCTGAAGACTAGGTTGATGCTTGTGGATAATATTTTAGATAATGTGTTTATTTATCACATTATTTTAAAATTTGAGAGGAGAAAGGGAAATTTTGAAAATGTGAAGAGTAAAATAATTTTTGGCCTTTCCATAAGAATGTCGTTCTCTGCCAATAATGGAGACCAAGCAATCCGATTCACTGGCTATGCTCATTGATGCAGTGCAATGGATATTACAACTGTTTTGGTTTGGTTCAGCAAAATAATTCACCTGTGTCTTTGAGAGTTTTCCATTTTAAGAAAATTCCACTTCATATGATTCTATTTGTTTCTCCATTTCAGAGAACCAAATAATAGAATAAAGTTTTCATCATGAACAATGGATAAATTCAGGTAACACAAAAAAGGAACCAAGACATTCAATGTATTTGTTACCTTGGTAAGCCCTTCATTTTCTCCTTCTGCAAACTCTAAGTTGAATGGTTACTAAGAAAAAAGAAAGAGAGAATTAAACTAGTTGTAGTTTTTTGAGCTATATATATCTTTTCATTTTAACTGATTTTTAAATATGACGTGCTTATGGGTTAAATTAGATTATTAGATATTATTTTACGGATTCAGTTAAAAAAGGTTAATTAATTCATGTGTTTATAAATTTGAAACTGAATTCAAGTAACTTAAAAATGCTATTATGTTGAATAAAAAGAAAGAAAGAAAAGGAAAGAAAAGTAATGCACCTTAGGTGAGCCAACTCCATTGGGTGTTTTGATCTGTGACTAATAGCAAACCTTTGTCAGGAATCTTTGGTTTCATTTGAAATAATGGTGCATGAAATATAGTTGTGAATAATAGTCCCACCATTGCCACTAGTAGATATTGATAAATCAATTACCAATAATTTTCAACTGTTGGAATGATACAAATAACAATATAATAGCCAACTCATTAAGCTATAACTAATTAGCTACACCTACACCATTTAGATCAGACATCATGGTGCAGAACTGTACAAGGTAAAATATGAGTGATGATAAGGGAGAAGGAGAAAGGGTTTAAATTATAACAAATTCTAAAAAACCTTTATGATGATAATGATGATGTTGATGAGAACTTTACAGGGAAATCTGAGTGTGAACTTTACACAGTGAGGTGAAACCTGCCCCTTAGACCTACCTTTTTACGAGAGAACATACATAAGCAAACCAACTCTGCATTTCCTTATTCGTGAAATCTCAACACTGTCTCGGTTTTATTTAATCTTGTCCAAACTATTTTTACCACACACCATTTTCATCAAATACTTTTTTTTTAGTACCAAGTAATTAATGAGTGGATTTATTTTGAATTTATAATTAATGATAAAGAATTTGATAAATAAATATGGTAAGCAGTGTGGCATGAAGCGGTTCCAAATAAATGCTTACGACCTTGAGGTGAGTAACAGTCAATTACAGTTTGTTTTGGCACCTAATTCTGATCACAGTACTTGCTTGGAACAGAGTTTGATCTTATCTATGAAATGAGTCATAAACCAAGTGTGAGAGTAGTTATACGTCATTAAGACATGCCCCAATTTGCTAATCTCAACAATAACTTCTCTAAAGTAACTTTGTGCCATTAGTGGTTAGAACCAGACCAGTCCACAATTATCCTTATCAATAACGCATTAACTTGGGTGTAGAAAAACAGTGTGGTGTGGATATCATTTTTAAATTATAATTCTTTTATTGTTTCATCACATAAATATAAAAAAAGCTACGGAAATAAAGAAGTGTTGTGTTAATATTAATAACGTTGGTGGTGGGTGAGTTAGTAGTATTTTTAGGTTGGGCATTTTCTTGGGATTGATGAGAAAATTAAAAAAAGAAAAAACAAATATGTACCCAGCAGCGAATGGCCGTTATGGTATGGTATTGAATTGAATGACTAGAACCCAAACTAATAATGCATTGTTATGGTAATTAATGGATTGCAGAGGTGAAATGACGAATTGGCCCTTCTGCAGAGAAGGAGTGGTCTATGTCCTGAACATCACAATTTCCCACACCATTAATATCAATGGCCAACGAAATGGAGCCCACTACGGACGAACCAGATGATATGTATCAAAGTTGGCTCAGCAACTTAATGCCCAATCAGACTCACTGATTCCTGCACATTTCAACCAACCAATAATTTTTGTGTTAGTATTATAAGAAAGTAAAAAATAAAAAAGGTTGGTTTGAATTGAAGAATGAATAATTGGGGGGTTTTGGTTTGTGGGAAAAGGGTAAAGTGACGAAGATTAAGGCGAAAGGGATGAAGGGGAGTAACCATGAATGAAGCTGTGTGCGTGCAAAGGGAGAGAGATGGAGACGCTTCTGGACCTCACACTGTTGCATGGGTCGGTGACCATAACGTGGGAATGAGACAGTGATGCACGATTCCAAGGAGGGAACTGATGCACGATTCCAAGGAGGGAACCCGTTGACTTGTTACTGTAGTTAGAAACCTCCACTTGCCAGTTCCACATGTTAATCCCAACACCACCCCACTTTCACTTTACCCGGATAATAATATTCCCAACTATACCCAAAACCTTTTGTCTTTCTACCATTTTCACATTTTTATTGTACACTATTGTGGACACAACCACAGATAGGGTGTTCAATTTAGAAGCAACACACAACCCTTTTTCTATTCACCTCGTCTTTTTTAGACTCTCCAAACAGAAAAATAGAAAATTCACCTAGGTCACGACATGGATAAATACGTGGTGGTGAATGGAAATACAAAGAAGGAAAACAGGAACATGAAAACCCTCTCTCAATCTAATCCATTTCTTCTTCCTCTTTCTTCTTTTCTTATCCTCCTTTTCCCTTTCTAATCATCTTTCATGTGCAAAGCCGTCTGTCCTCTATAACTACAATCCAATTCATCATCACCCCAATTCCTAAAGTCGCTTTGAGAAGAGTGTGAGAATGGTTACTGGGTGGAGAAGAGCCTTCTGCACATCCATCCCCAAAGATACAGAACCCAAAGTCTTGACCGAGAGAAAACAACATTGCCACAACAATAACAACGACTCCAATCACAGTCCCAAAATCACTTCCAAGTTTGGATTTTTCTCAAACCCATCAACTCCCCGCTGCGAATCTCAGCCTCCTCCCACCCCTACCCTCCGGTGTCGAACCACCTCTTCAGTCCCTAACAGCCCAAAAATTCAATGCAAAACTCCAAGGTTGTTCCATAACTCAAACCCCTCCTCCCCCAAGTCACCATCCAGCTTCTCACTTTTCAAAGCCACTCTACGCCTATCCAAAGTAAGCAACAACAACAGTAATATGCCAAGATTGGTTTCTTCTTTTTAGCTTTTTCGTCTAGAACGCGATTCCTTGATTCTTAAGTAGTTTCATAAACCCAACGAATCATGTTATCCTTTTTAATCACCGCCTGACGGTTGAATTTGAATGGTTTGTCTTTTGCAGAGTCGATGTGGAATCTGTACGCAGAGTGTGAGGAGTGGGCAAGGAACCGCAATTTTCACGGCGGAATGCTCTCACACGTTCCACTTCCCTTGCATAGTGAAGAAGCACCCGATCCTAACCTGCCCCGTGTGCAACACTAGCTGGAAGGAACTTCCGGTGCTCTCCATCCACCACAACGACGATAACAACAAGAAAACCTTCAAAGTTTACAACGATGACGAACCTCTCATGTCTCCTACTTCACTCTCTCGTTTCAACCCCATTCCCGAGTCTGATAACGAGGAGGAAGAAGACAACAACAAAACAGAATTTCAAGGCTTCAACGTTGCTCCGCTTCCCAATTTATCTTCCTCGCCGGTAATCAGGAGGAACCTCGAGCTGTCGTTGCTGCCAGAGGCAGCCATTGTCGCAGCCAACCGAAACTACGAGACCTACGTTGTGGTTTTGAAGCTGAAGCCACCTCACGCTCCGAAACCGCCTCGTCGAGCTCCAATTGATCTGGTAGCCGTGCTCGACGTAGGCGGCGCCATGTCAGGCAACAAACTCCGCCTAATGAAAAACTCCATGCGACAAGTAATCTCATCGCTCCGCCCAACGGATCGTCTCTCGATCGTTGCATTCTCCGCCGGATCGAAGCGGTTGCTTCCGCTGCGGCGAATGACCGGCGGCGGCCAGAGATCGGCGCGTCGGATTGTCGACGCACTTGCCGCGATCGACCAGTCCCGAGAAGGAACTCCGGTGAAGAACGACGCCGTCAAAAAGGCCGCGAAGGTGCTCGAGGACCGCCGCGAGAAGAACGGTGTCGCGAGCATCATAGTCCTATCCGATATCCCCGAATCACGTGCCGGAAACAGTATTCACAAACCCTCGCTGGTGTCCACCACTCGCCTCTCGCACCTCGAAGTCCCAGTCCACGCGGTACGCCTGGGGGATTCTCCTCACGCGCTCTCCGACGACGCTCTCGCGAAATTCGTGGGTGGTTTATTGAGCGTGGTTGCTCAGGACGTTAGGATTCAGTTAGAGGTGGTGTCGCGATCGCGAGCAGTGGAGATCGCTGGCGTGTACTCATTAGCGGGTCGACCCGTTTCGCTTGGTTCCGGTTGGATCCGAATTGGGGATCTCTACGCAGAGGAGGAGAGAGAATTGTTGGTGGAACTGAAGGTGCCTGCCGCCTCCGCTGGGTCCCACCACGTTCTAACCGTACGATCCTCTTATCGGGACCCCCTTACTCGAGAGTCTTTGAATCCCGTTGAGCAGGCAATGCTCGTTCCTCGTCCCCACACCGTACGATCCTCCTGCCCCAAGATCGAACGCTTACGAAACCTCCACGTCACCGCCAGAGCCGTAGCCGAGTCTACACGGCTCGCCGAACACAACGATCTCTCTGGGGCTCATCATCTGCTCTCCTCGGCTCGAGCCCTTCTAATTCAATCCAGTAAGCCGGAAGAGGAGTTCCTGCGCTGGCTCGAAGCGGAGCAAGCCGAGCTTCAGCGGCGCAGACAGAGGCCAATGCGTATTAACAGTCGCGCCGAAGAAAAAGTAGAGCCGCTTACGCCGACTTCGGCTTGGCGAGCCGCTGAGCGGCTGGCTAAAGTTGCTATTATGAGGAAGTCTATGAACAGAGTTAGCGACTTGCATGGATTTGAGAATGCGAGATTTTAGTTGTAATTTTGATTTGAATTTTTTAAATATAATATTGTGCATAGATAAAAAAAAATATATTAATAGAGAATTGTTTCGCAAAAATTGAAATGATCCTGACCCAGGCAATGATAATAGGGACAAGGGGGTTCAGACGCGTAGAGGCTTTCTGGGTAAGAAAGGATGCGATAGCGATGGCAAAGTGAACCCACTTGAGTTCATTCACCACTGTGCCTGTTTCTTCTCTTCTGTCCTCTCTTACTTCTTCTTCCCCTTTTCATTTTCGATAACCCCAAATCTCATCTCTGCAATTAATCACCTCCATCCAAACAGTATCCACAGAATAATCATTTTTAAAATAGTTCCTTATTTGTTCTCAAAAGACCAATTAATAATACACACAGTTGGTGGGTCTAATCAAACCCAATACGTTAAAATTAATAGTACACTTTGTTTGGTTGCATGAGCTGTTAGGGTGTATTAATAAGGCTATAGAAGCAGAAGGTTGGGGCCCTGTACTCGTTACTGCTTAGATGTCCACACAATGGATAATGCCATGCAAGTGCTTCCCCATTACTTAACTTGTCATTATTTGGCATCAATCTTTTCGGGTATGTTTGCTTTCAAAATTCTATCCAAACCCAATGCATGTGCCATCTTCTTCGCTAATCTCACACTCTATGGAATCTTCACTACTTTTCCCAAAATTCTTTCTACAAAAAATATCTAATTTATCAAGTAAGCAACTTTTGATAAAATATGAGTAATGATACTGTAATTTTACACTAACTCTGAATATATATGTTATCAACATTTCAGAAAAGAAATCATATTTGGTTTAAAATAAACAAATATATTCTGAGATGTGAAATGATGTAATTGAAATAATGTGTGAAACATCTTGCGGATGAATGAAAAACCTTGTCTGGATTTACCGTGGTGCTCTCATATGCAGAGCACTAGCTGGTGGGGTTTTGCTTCCATGGTGCCAAACAAGTTCTTCCATATGCAAAGTTATGTTTTGCAAGCAGGATCATGACGGTGCCATACCAAACAAGCACTTCCAAGATGAAAAGTTATGGTGCACGACTATGATCATGACGTGTGGGAGAGAGTAACCCCTCCTTTTGGTAAATCACAAGACCCTATTATTTTTCCAATCCTTGAAAAAGGAAATACATGAACACACTTGCTTCAGGAATAATAACAAACTCAAATCTTTGAATACTTTCCGATTTGTATGTATTCTCTCTTTTCTCCTCAGCCTTTTATTTTATACACAAAGTGTGGATTTCTCAGTTTGCTTACATGTAGCATATAACTTTAGAATGAAAATGATTTGGCTTGTTGTGAGTAGTGGCACGTGTGAGAACTTTATCTTTTTTGAAGAATAGAAACAGACAAATCATAAGATGGTGCGTCAAATCATGAATGCTATTCTGTCAGCAACGAATTTATGTTGGTGACTTGATATGCGATTTTCGGGATCCTAGATCTCTGTGCTTGCAAACCCCATCCCAAACTAGCTTAGCCACACCCAAAAAAAGTAAGCTTATTATATTTTTTCCAAACAAAAACAACTATGCATGTTAATTTCGTTAATAACTCCTTCACCATTTTTTGGTTCTAACCACCTCATCTAGTCAAAAACATTATAAGATAAATCAAAATACCTGAAGCAAACCATATATACTTCAATGGGGTGGCTGCATGGACTCAATAATTGGACCTACGAATTATTAACATGATAGCTATCATTTCCCCTTTAACCCTAAGCTTTTGTGCATGTTTTAACTGAGAGTATCTTCATTAAGTGAGAGCAAGGTAAAAACTTTGCATCGATCCTTATCTTAAACGAATATCTTTATCCTCTGTTATATAGTTTTTTTAATAACTCATCATATAAATAACTGAATTTTGTAGTTGATGGTGATTGCCACTCTTGGGTGCAACAAAGTTGGACTGTGCTACGTGTTGTAAAAGGTGTAGAGAAAGAGGTTTTGGCCTTTAGGCAAGACATGAAGCCTAAATGTGTGTGAAAGAGAGAAAAGAGAATGAGAAAATTGATGATGATGAAGACGAAATTTAGGTTGGGAGAGGTCCCCTTCGATGCACTTGCTCAAAATTCTAGTCTTTTGGTTGGACCAGTGGTCGTTTCCTCTCACTTTTGGAGGATACTGAGGAACTCCTTAATTTGCGCACACTTTTAGAACCCTTTTTAAGTGGTGCTCATGAGTGCTTCCCGTTACTTCTTACTTTAATCTTTGCTTCTTAAATTTTCTATTATGTAAATCCCAAAACGGGCACATTCTTAGCTTCTGCATCTAACCATACATGTTTCACCACAAGGACACTATACAATGAACAAGTAACGTTGTGGGGATAATAAGTTTTTTTCTTCCTCACCAATGATCGAACTTGCATGGTTTTACTTTTGGAAGCCAAATCCTGTTCACTCTGTGAGATCCAAAACAACGTGAAGTTGGCCTGGATTTGCTTCTACCAAATGCTGTCAATTTTTCAAGAGGAAACTTTACATGCAAGTAGTTCAGTATTTTCATGGTGTCTTCAAATGTATGCTACTTTTTTTTTTCAAGTTTAGTTCTTCTATGTTTTAATCTTTCCTCTTATGATTGTTTGTTACATGCACTTTTCTTTTGGCACTGTTTTCCTCTCTTTTTTCTATCATAGATATGAAAAAAGACAAATTTGCTAAAAAGTATGAAAGGGATTGGGAAAAACCGACAAACAGTACTAATAGCAATGCCCGAACGTGATTGGTCAAGCTTCATTTTTCTCTTAGCTTTTTTGTTTTACTATTTACTCACTAACAAGTTGATTTTGCTAACAACAAAGGTGAGTTTGTTGCGAAGAATTTGGATCGATTCTCACATAACCCATCTTTTAAAAAGGGCAAGAAATATTGAGTATGATTAAGTCTACAATCGAGAGTCAACAATCATAATTACAAGGGTAAGAAAAAAGGGTTTTTTTTCTCTATAATTTATAGTGAAACTCTTTGGTAATTTGATATGAATTGCCAATCCCCCAAAAAAGTTATGATTTTTGGTTGACACAAAGTATCGAAATCACGTACACCACAGTGCAAGATTCGGCCTATGAGCCATTGGCCATTTCTTCCTCCTGTATCACCTTAATATTTATCTGCACCTCCATAAAACTTTGTATTTTGGAATAAAAAATTGTATTTTGAATTATATAATTTAAAATATAAAATAAAAAATACATTTTGGATAATAAATTTTAAAGTAAAAAATGTATATTCTATAGTACAAAATCTAAAATATAAAAATTAATTAGAATGCAGAAAGAAATACACGTGCAGGAAGAAGTTTTCTGAGTAAGTCTTTCTTCCTGTACCTCCAAAATTTCTTCTACACTTCCAAAAAAGGTTTAAATCACAAACATATCCTTTAACTATTTAAGTGTAGTCATGCACATCATACTCCAAAATTACTTTTGGTTGTCGACTTATAGTGAAGAATATTTTCAGAAGTCAAAATATTTAACAGGAAATCAACTTTCGGAAGTCAAAATATATTACCAAAACTCGACTTTCGGAAGTCAAAATATACCGGAAATCGACTTCTAGTGAAGAATACTTCTGGTTATATATTTTGACTTCCGGAAATCGAGATCCGAAAATAATTTTGGGGGTGTGATGTGCATGGCTTCACTTAAAAGATCAAAGGGTGTTTTTGTGATTTAAACTTTTTTTGGAGGTGTAGAATAAATTTTGAAACTACACGAAGAGAGACCCAAAAAAAATCAGTTCTTACCTTATGGTAAAGGTCATTTCTTTCTGCAATTCTTTAATTTAAACATACAGCCCCATAAATTTATGTATGTTGGAATGTACATTATAAAATACGATCTTTTGTATTTTGAATGGTGTATTCCAGAATATAAAATAAAAAATGCATTCAAAATTTCATAAAATGGAATAGAAATGTTTTAAATCCTACAATTTAGAATACAAATTTTGTATTTTGGTTATACTTTCTAGAATAAAGAAAATTATATTTCTTCACGTTGTATATTCTTTTATAATATAAAAAAAATCTAAATTATATATTTCAGAATACAAAATTTATATTTTAAACATAAATCAAAATACAAAAATTTATGAGGACGCGGGAAGAAGTGTAGGATGGTGCTTGAAGAAACTTCTTAGTGTAGATATTTGTTTGGGCTAATCTCAATTCGCAAGAACTTGGAGCTTGGTCCTTTTTATTCTCAACTCTTCCATGTGCGTTTTTTCATATGGTACTTCTTTCTGCACCTTTCTGTTTTTCTTCTTGCACCCCCAACAAAATTTTAATTCCCAAACTACCTTTCATAAAAAATGTAGTAAAATGTTTAGGATTCATACAAAAGGGTGGTGACCACTTCTATCAGCCTTTAAGATTCGGAGAAAAAGAAAAAATAAATGAGTGGGTGGATGGGAAAGGAAAATAGGTGACTTTATCTGTAGAGAAAAGAACGATGAATAAAAATTAACTTCATAAACTTTGCATGACACATGTTAATGTATTTTTAGCTTTTAGTAATATCATTTCTAAATATTGTTATAAATTATCCAAATTTTAGTGTCGCTTTTGCTAAAATCAAATAACCAACTGAAAAGTATTTTAAAATATGTCAATTTTGTCAAATTTTCAAAATTGATCACGAAGATTTCGTGACTAATACTTCACCGATATATGTTGACAAAAAAAATAGTAGTTTCTGACCTTAGGTTTTTATTTGTTTCTTCTTTTCAAAGATCTTTTTAAAAAGTAAAAAAGAACATATTTAGTAAAATTAATTTTCGAAACTATTTAAAACAATATCTATAATCTAGAAATAAAAATTCCGTATTGTTCTTTATTACTCGTTCAATCCTTCTACTTAAAAAAAAAAAAATTCCACACCAACTTTCATGTGGGGTGTGTTGACTGTGAGAGATCAATTTACATGCCAAATTGGGTATGAACTGTATAAATAATATTAAATAATGATATATATATATATATATATATATATATATATATATATATATATATATATATATATTATTTAAAGACACCTACATATGAAACATTTTCCAGCAATATTGCACCAAACACCACCAAAGTTTTGTACACGTCAATTGGTTACGTGTGTGTAATTATGCATGTTTCCAATTAGTGAGGAATTCGAAAAAATACTGATAATTTGACATCTTTAAAAAATATAATTAATTTATAATTACTTATATGCTATCCTATTAATTCTAAATACTACAATTGCAAAACTATGTTGTTAGCTATTATCTTAATAAAAGATGGGTTTTTAAAATATTATAGTTTTCAAAAATATCTTCTTTTATTCGAAAATTGCATTTGCAAATTGGTGATGTTACCATGAACCTTGCTTGCATTGAATGAAAAAGGTGACCATTCTTCCACTGTTAATGATCATATTGCATTTTCACGGATATCCACCAACCAAGTTGTGAGTTTACTTTTTTTCTTTCTTCACACCCTTAATTAACAATAATTTGGTGCACATTCAGCCAATAAATAAGATATTTTATATCATCTTAGTTTATAGCTGTCAATACTCATACATAAACCAGATTTACCAAATATATGATCTTGAGATAATACTGTTATATTTAAATATTTTTATAATCATTAAATTCAAATTTTTTTCGATAGGAAGTATAAAAGATATTTGAAATTTTCCTATTTAATAATTAAGAGAATTGATAAAAATATATATAATTTAGGGTTAATTATGTTTTTCGTCCCCCTACTATTAGTGGTTTTTGGTTTTAGTCCCCCATCTAACGATTGATCCATTTCAGTCCCTCACCTTTTAAATTGCATGGAATTGGTCCCTGATTTTAAACTCCGTTAGATTGAATTGACACCTGGCTAACGGATGGCCACGTAAGGATCCCGTTTAAGGCTTTCTC
>Ga0099822_1000023_pt1 | contig 64834 bp, 32 predicted proteins | sample CowpeawhiteBW_FD_76839 | JGI IMG/M metagenome (GOLD analysis project Ga0099822, IMG submission 76839) | Root nodule microbial communities of legume samples collected from California USA - Cow pea white BW | ecosystem: Host-associated > Plants > Roots > Nodule | place: USA: California | collected... | reverse complement strand
TATATATATATATATATATATATATATATATATATATATATATATATACTAATTGATCCTGGCTAAGTCACCACACACTAGGATCAGTTCACTGATGAAGAAGTAATATTTTATGGCTGTTGCTTCTTACACCCCATCAAATTTTTTCTCTATCTCATAAAAAACGTCTGATTTTTTTTTTTTTCATAACAGAAAGGAAGATTATTTTCCGAACAAAAAAATTCGAAATTATTTATTGTTTTTCGAAAAATAGATTTAGTAGGTACTAGGGTGCCGGTAGAAATGTGATAAGGTGTCGGAAGCAATAGCCATATTTTTATGTGGTTCATGTATATGCATTTCTTGGCACTGCTAGTTTTATATAGTTGGGAATGTTCCTGGTTCGTCTTATTTGTTATTTTTAAGAAAAGTTTGAAAGGTAAGATGAATAATCAAACATACATGGTACTGAACGTGGAAATATAAAAAAAAATAATCACCACCTAATTTAAGTTTAGAAAGTAATGATGTAAATATGTATTTAATTTTGCGCCACTGATACGACTGGGAAAGTATATTTTTCACAATACAAAACACTGTTATGCATTATGCAATCACTTAGAAGTTTCATGGTTATTTATGACCAGTGGCTGATTATTATCGATCCATAGATTATGCTAGAAAAAAAAAATCCTTAACTAATCCGTTAAATTCTTTTACTAAATATGCCAAAAAGAATGCAAAACCTAATTCTCATTTCATTATGCAGCAAATATGATGGTGCTTAGTTGGGTTAACATGGAAAGACATGCATAACATACATGATCAAATGCTTATGGCCAACAATTTAGTTAAGTCAAAATTTATCACACTCAGTTTCATCAAGCCTGAAAAATTAAATTCATCATTCCCAGAATCACTAGTACAAAAGAGAGACAATCTCAATGCTTTTCTAGGTTCAGTTTTCTTTTAATTCGAACCCAATTCATAACTGTAACAAGCAAAATCCAATCCTTCACGGAATCAACAAATTGAAAATAGTCATGTCTCCAAGATTTCTTCAACACTAAGCTGCCACAAACAGCCCAAAAACCAACGATGTAGCCAAATCCTATGCTCAAACATAACCAAAGTTTATTATGGTAACTGTCTTGATCTTCATCTGTGTCATTACCAGTGGTGGTTTCATCAACATGTTCTGAACACTTAGCAGAGAGAGGTGTCCCACAAAGGTGTGGATTACCCTCATAGATGGAGGGATCAATCAAAGTATGAAACTGATTTGTTGTTGGTATTTCACCAGACAAGTTGTTATAGGACAAGTTCAAATGTCCCAAGAAGGTCAAGGAAGCCATATTTGGAGGTATTGGACCAGAGAGATTGTTGTTGGAAAGGTCAAGGCTTTCCAATTGATGCAGCGCTCCAATGTTTGATGAAATGCCTCCAGTTAATTGGTTCCAAGACAGGTTCAAAGAAACTAAGTATGAAAGTTCTGTCAGTGACTGTGGAATCTCCCCAGATAGATGGTTGCTGGAAAGATCAATGAGATTTATAACATGCATCTGTGATGTGTATTCCATTGATCTTCCTTTCACATACAAATCCATGTGCTCAGAGTATACTACAGGGTTATCTAAAGAAGGGGTTTTGCCAAAGTAATAATCACTTGGTGCTTTGAAACCTGTCATGTTGCCAAAGCATGGAGGAATATGGCCTGATAAGTTATTGTGTGAAAGATCAAGAACATGAAGATATGATAAATGGCACAAACTTTCTGGGATTTTTCCAGTGAGTGCATTGCCTTGTAGTCTTAGCTCATTCACCCAAGTTCTGTTATTCCCAAGCCACTTTGGTATGGATCCAAAAAATGCATTATCTCCAAGATCTATTGTGTACAAATGGGGGCAATTGGGCAACACAGATGAAATCTCACCAGAAAGATTATTGTTGCTTAGTTGAACTATTCTGAGTGAAGGTGTTGTGCACATCCAAGCAGGGATTTCTCCAGATAGATTGTTGCCTGATAGATCAATGGTAAAAAGGGTTAGCTTGTGACCCTCTCCATATAAAGGTATTTTCCCTGATAAATTATTGTTTGATAGATCAAGTGAAGTCAAATCACTTAACAAACTCATGGATGAAGGTATGCTGCCAGATATAAAGTTCCCTGAAAGATCCAAACCTTCCAACTGTGACATTTCTTGGCCAATATTTGAAGGAATTGAGCCAGAGAGAAAGTTGTTGCTTAGTGAAAGGTAAGTCACACCAGACCAAACTGGAATTGACCCCTCAAAGGCATTGAACCCCAAATTAACTTGTGCAAGATCACCAAAGTGTAAGGACTTTGGAAGGCTTCCCTTCAATTGGTTGTAGGAGAGGTCCATAGAAAGGATCTGTGGTGAGAAATCCCAAAACCAAGTTGGCACTGTGTCTGATATTCCAGTGTTTTTGAGAACAATGGTCTTTAATTTGCTTTGAGGTTTGAGCCATGATGGAAATTCAGGGCCTAATTGACAGTCATGGATTTTTAGATACACTACATTAAAAGATGGAGCCCAGTTTTGTGGGATATTGAAACTTAAAGACCCCATTTTGGATGACACATAAAATTCGGACAAATGTGTGAGGTTATGGAAATGGTTTTCAGTTAGGGTACCTTCCCAAAAATTCCCATCAAGGTCCAGTGTCAACAGTTCAGTGAGCTGACCTATGTTAGAGGCAATAGTCCCATTCATGATGTTGTCAGAAAGGTCTAAAAGTGTCAAATATGACAAATTTCCAATGGATGAAGGGATTGAACCAGACAACTTGTTACCCTTTAACCTAATGGTTCTCAAATTTTTAAGGTAACCCAATGAGGTTGGTAAATTCCCTGTAAGCTCATTGAAAGCAAAATTTAAACTCTCTATGGTACTATTAGTACACATTGTTAAAGCTTCCACAAGTCCTTCAACATCACCAACAACCTCAGGGTTTGATGACAAGTCTAATCTATGTAACTTGCAAAAATTTCCCCATGAAACATCAGAGATGTGACCTTTAAGTTTTGCACCTCTTAAGTCAAGTTCAATCAAGGTACTGATATTGGACAACCATCCTGGTATCAAGGAATCAACCCTATTGAAAGAAAGATCAAGAACTAAAAGTGATGTAAGGTTAAAAAATGGAAGAGTTTGAGGTAAACCAGAAAGTTCACAATCAGATAACCTCAAAAATGAAAGAGATGGAACCCTATTGATAGATTGGAGCCATGAACTTGATGCTCTACTGAGATTGACACCACTCATATCTAGATATTGGAGAGATGTAAGACCAGACAACCAACTCAAATCAGAAGCTGATAATGAAGATGAAGGTGTTGACAAAGAAAGATACTGCAAATGAGACAAGTTTCCTAGCTGAGAAGGAACCTTTCCAGCAAAGGATGAATGGGATAAATTGAGATACCTCAACATACCAAGTGAACCTAAAAATGATGGGACTTGAACATCCTCAAAATCATTGTGACTTAAGTCCAAATAATTCAAATGTTTCAAGTCAAGAAGAGAAGCATTCAACTCACCACTCAAAGGCCTTTTGGTGTGTGTGGCTGAGTTATTTGTAGCCTTGGAACAGATATCAGTGCCTCTGAGGTTTAGCCTTATCACATTCCCTGCATGTTTGTTGCATCTTACACCCACCCATTTGCAGCAATCACTGCCAACCCATGAAGATAGGCAATGAAAAGGATCATTTAGATTTTCTTTAAATTTCAGAAGGGCTTTTCTTTCCATCTCAATGCACTCAAAACTATTATCCTTAGCAGCAGAATTTGGCTCTATAGCTGCCATAACAAGTGATTGAAGCAAGAGTGAAAAAAGAATGATAGAAAGTGGAAACATGGCTCGATTTTTTTCCATGACAGAGAATATAAAACTCTGATATCTTGTGCACCTTTTTATAGCCATAAATGTGTTGAATTCAACCCTCTAATTACTATCTTATAGACTTACTAACAGTACGAAATTTCCACTTACATGTATTGATTTTTATCAAACTATTAATCTGCTCTTAGTCTACTTGACAAGTATTACGAGTAACGTTGATACTAATTTTTTTTTCTGTAGATGGTGGTAGAGTTCCAAGTGCAAACAATTTTGTACAATTAGTTAGTCTCTTTATAATTGACTAAATTAACTTTTTTTGAGAGTGAGAGTTACGTCTCTGTAAATTATAATTAATAGGAAATTTTGCTTTGTCTAATTAAGGGTGAGCTAATACGGGTGTATTTGATAAATTATGTTAGTTGACTGGAATAGAAAGTTAGAAGAAACTACTTGCAGTGTGACAAGAAAACATGATGTCGTCTCGTGACTACTAAAGCACAACAATCCGTGCTTTATTCTTTCAGAGGAGAAAGTTAATTTGATTTGGAAAATCACTTTAAAATTTTATTCATTTGAGAACAATCTAACAGGTCAATGTTACACAGCAATATCTTGAATAATTCATTTTTCAACATTTGGCTAACAACTATGATGTTAATTTTTATTTTAAAGTATGACATACCTTGACTGATAATTTTGGAGAAACTAAAATAATATATTTAAAATTCATATATTTAATCATTATCATTGATATAACAAATATGAACACATAATTTAGTATATAATTATAACTATAAAAGAAATCATACATGTTTAATGGATTGTTTTGTGTTTTTTTATATTTTTGAACTCATCATTAGTTGAATTGGAAACTAAAATTTTCAACTATTTCTTCTTTGATGTTTCTCGTTTGTATTTGATATAGACTGCATCTTAAATAAGTTCTTCTAATTTCATCTTTTTAACTTATTGGATATGTCATATTTGAGGACTTTTTTTAGATCAGTTTTAAATGATTAATATGGAATTTCTTACTTATAATTTATTGAATCTTAAGAAAGAGACTCCTCTAATTAAACAATTCAATTGTTTGTATCATGTTTCATATTAGTTAAAGAAGTTGAATTTGTGTTACATCTTCACATATAATTTTCTTTTTATCACTTTTAAAAAATAATATATTATTTTATTCTTCATCTATATATCTATTTAGAAAAAAAATTCAAAACTAAAAAATAAACTATCATAATCTAATTAAATATTAACGAAAATAATTAATAAAAATAAAATTTATGATAATCAAGTCACATTTAAATACAAATTATGAAAAAACACATAATTATTAAATTTTTCTTTTATATATTCATAAAAAAATACTATATAAAACTCATGAGATAAAAATAATAATATGAAACTAATATATCACTATAAGAGGAGTTTCTTTTTTAAGAATGAAACACTACATGTGAAAAATAATAACAAAAGTTTATGTTTAATTTGAAAAAGATACAAGAATATGTAAGAGAGAGGAAGATCCAAGTACTTTATAAAATAAATTAAATTTTTTCAATAATTTCATTATATATACACAAGGTTAAAAGAGTTTGGTTACCCCGAGTCTCAAGAAGATCCGGTTCCAAATTATACAAATGCATGCATGACTACATCTTCCACACAGAAAAAAAAAAACACCCACATTGATCTTTGTGCTTCTGTGAGGAATCAACTTAAAAAACATTTGAAGAAATCAAGTTGGTGTTGAATAACTTGTGTCGTGTGATCCAAGTTAATTTGACGAAGGTGTCTTACATGAGAAAGGTGATTGAATATAAATGGCAAACTTAGAATTCAAAATGTGTCCTGTTTTGTTCACTGTGGAAAGTTCAGCGAAACTTCATTTAAATGTGAAGATTATAGAAATGTGATAAAGTTTGAAATAACCATCATCAATATTAATTTTATATTACAGTATTTGAAGCAATTCATAAGTTCAATGAAACTTGCAAATAAATATAAAAGTTCTAGAAAATGTTAGATGGTGACTTATGTGTTTTACTTATGTCCAACTTCCAGTCATATTTAAATTCCAATAACTTAAATTTATTATGCATATATAAAAAAAAAAAACAGCTATTTGTGTTATTCTACTTAAAATAATCTCAAATACGCATAATAAATAAATAGATGCTTTAACATTAGAAAATAAATACATAACCATCAAATATACCTACAATTTTTTTTTAAAAATATCTTTAGTTATTATTAAATTTCATGTCCTTAAATGAAATTTATAAAAAATACTAAAAATAATAGTAATTACATATAAGTTTGATAATAATTATTTTTGTATAATTTAAATAATAAATAGTAACACTCTATTACTATAATTTTTAATTGATAATTAAATAATAAATTACTATCTCTCTAGCATTTTCTTTTTCCAAAACAAATAAGTTTCATCGATTCCAAGTGGCCTATTAGAAAGAAGAGAACGGTAGGATGAATTATGCGTTAATATAAGTGAATTAAGAACCAAAAAGATATATAACACAAAATTCACTTTAAAATATTACAATCTAAAATAAAATTTTACATTTCAAATTACCATTTGAAAATAAAAATTATATTATAGATTACATGATATAAAACATAATTCAAGAAATCAATTTAAACTTTCATATTATACAATCTAAAATATAATATCATATTTCATATTTACAATTCAAAAATTCATTTTTGAATTACACAATTAAAAAAAAACTCAAAAACAAAAAAAAATCAAATTGTTGGAAACATGAAAAAATATATATATAAGAATGATAAAAATAAAATAAAACTATAAATATAAAGTGACACAATTAAGGACCTTCAAGTTTGATGATTTTCATTTAGGATGAAATGTATATCCCAATTTACCTAGATAACATTTGTATCTTTTGAGTAAACTATAAAACAAAATTCAATAATGTTTTACAACAACCTCCATTCTCATCTCATAAAAGAAGGGTAAAGCCGATGGGCAGTTCCTGTTATAAGGTGATTAGTTAATAATAATTAATATATATTGAATTTTATAAAAAAATTATAATAATTATTTTAAAAAATATTAAAAAATAATTAAATAATAAAATTTAATGTCATCAAAAAGTGTTTTTTTTTTCTATTTTATTTTTAACTACTTAATAAAAATATTTAATAATTTTTATATTACTTAATATGATATTGCATTAGTATTTTCATTATAAAAATTATTGTATAAAATTCTAAATTTAATTTGAATATTATTTGTAGGTATTGGTTTAAACCCAGTTATAATAACTATATTTTTAATGTAATTTTATTATTTAACTACATCACAACTACGTTAACATTGTTATATTGTTTAATAATTTTAACTTTTATTTATATAAATTAAATATTTTATCAATTACTATAACACTTACTAATATTTTTTTTTTCTAAATTAAGTATAATGGTTAATAATCAGAATTCATTTAATAACACATTTAACTATAAGTTTTACATTTATTAATTATATCTTAATCAATATCATTAAATTACTGATTAACATTCTCTAAAACTAAAATATAACCATTGCATGCACTTCATGAAGAATGCATGCATGTTACCGATGCATTTAAACGATTATAAGTAACAAAATATTCTCAAATCAATATTACTAGTAGTCACAGTATGATTAACAAGATTAACTTTTAACCCAAAAATTTGAAAACTACAAGTATTGCTTACAAGAAACGATTTACGTGCTAATTTCAGCCTTTCTTTTCTACCAACATGTAATTTGAGCCTTATCAAATTTGGGTGCGACTTTCTTTAAAATAAATTAAGTACAGTCTTTATCTATCTTATACCTAATAGGACTTTATGCTTTGGATGAAAGTTTCATCAAACCAACCAAACTATTTAAAATTTTATTTTTGTTGTAAGATTATTGTATTATTAACGATTTAAACAAATTTGTTGATGATTAAATATATTTTTTAATTTTAAATTTTAATGTAAAATTATAATTTATTATTGTTTAGACTTTAATATATTTTAGTTCAAAATTTTAAAAAAAATATATAAATATTTTAATTCAATTACATTAAAAATAAATATATAAATTCATCAATACATTTGCATGACCTATCAAATATGTATAAATAATTTAAATACAAAATGTGTTTAATAATAAAAAATGTAACACAATTAAGTTAATAATATTATATTTATTTATTAAATCCTAAACATTAATAAACTTCATTTTCACGATAAAAGTTAAATATATATAATTAAAATATATATATATATATATATATATATATATATATATTTTGCAATATATCACGATTATATTAATTAATTAAATTGTAAGGATTCCGGTGGAACTTAAAAACCTAATGCTCAATGTTGTCGTCAATTTTGTAAATTTATGGACGTGTTGTCGTATTTTGCAAAAATTGAGCAGAGTCAACATACAAAACAAATGAATACAATAACTATATCCACACACCCTGTATTTAGGTAATTAATTTTTTATTTTAGTTGTCTTTAACCTCATATTTCATTATTTTTTGTGATTTTACCTACGTTTTATGTTGTTCATCTTGGTTCAAATGAATATAAAATTAAACACATTATATAATTAAGAAATAATTTAGTTGATAAATGTAAACATTAAATATTAAAAAAAGATATTCGTTTATTCTAAATATGTTAGAAAAAATGGTGGTGCGAAAGTGAAAACCTTTAATTATGTAAGAAAAAAAATGTAAAATATAAACAAAACAAAGTACATGAACATCTGGAACATAAAACCCTAAACCCTAGAAACTGCTTCTTCTAGAGCCTTCCCTCCATCAATTGAAAAAGAGCGTGAAGCATTTCCATTCTGCATTAGTCTCTGCAACTTCTTGTGTGCTTTCTCAGTCGGTGACATCATGTACCGCTTTGCAACCTCCCTTGCTTCCAAAGCTAGGTAAGTTTTTTTCTAATGGTATTGTTCTCTTCTGCTTTCTGAATTTTTTCTTCTATTTCACCCATCTTGGTTACTTTTTTTTTTTTTTCTATTTTCTGCCATTGGTCTTCTGGGTCCCTTAGGAAATTTCTAAGGATGGATCAAAATTCTAACTTTTTTTTTTTTGGGTTTTGGGTGGTATATCTTATATAGATCCATTAATGCTGATTGCCAATTTGTGTTGTATTGTTTCAATATTTCATTGTATTCAATGTTGTTGACTGTTAAATTTTGGTCTTATGATCGCAGAATTGCTAGGAGCAGCACTCAACAAGTAAAACACCATTCTTTTTCATGGCAAATTATTGTTGTTAAAATTGTTATGAAATTAATGATCCGTTTTCCTGTAATATATCTTTTTTTTTTTATTATTATTATTACTATGATGCTGAGTGTTGGGTTTTTGCATTCCAAAGATTGGAAGTAGAGTGAGTTGGAGCAGGAATTATGCTGCCAAAGACATTAAGTTTGGCGTGGAGGCCCGGGCTTTGATGCTTAAGGGGGTTGAAGAGCTCGCTGATGCTGTCAAAGTAACCATGGGCCCTAAGGTGACGAAATTTTCTTTGTTTTCTTGTTATGTCTTCTGGGGAAAGATATCTTGAGTAAAAGTTGTAGAACAAGAGGAAATGATTATAAATAGAACTTTATATCAAGTGTACAATTGCCGATCCCGTGTTGTTCTTATTCAATCGTATATATTTATTTGGTGTTCTGAAGGGTGAACATGTCTTTGGATCTAGGAATGAAAGATATTGATCCTAATATCGTCACTTTGGTTGGTTGGTTGGTGTTGATAATTGTTGTTTATGTTAAACTTCTTTTAGGGGCGTAATGTGGTGATTGAGCAGAGCTTTGGTGCACCCAAAGTGACAAAGGATGGAGTAACTGTTGCTAAGAGCATTGAATTCAAGGACAAAGTCAAGAATATCGGTGCCAGTCTTGTAAAGCAGGTTGCAAACGCTACCAATGATGTGGCTGGCGATGGTAAGCTGTTATAACCATACAGGATTATACTTTATGGGTTTAAACTTCTGCACTGGCTGCTTTCTTATTAAGGAAATGCTAATAATGAGGGAGCAAATTGGCAGGAACCACATGTGCTACAATTCTTACTCGAGCTATATTTACGGAAGGGTGTAAGTCAGTCGCAGCTGGAATGAATGCTATGGATCTGAGACGAGGTATAAATATGGCTGTTGATGCTGTGGTGACAAATCTGAAAAGCAGAGCACGGATGATTAGCACTTCTGAAGAAATTGCACAGGTTTGTTTATCTTTCTTTTTTTGTTATAGCCACTATTGGCATATGGCAGGAGATTGGAAACAGCAAGGTTGCTTTTGAATCACGAGTATTAACAGAACTTTACAATTTATTTGTGGTGGCGATAGGTTGGGACAATATCTGCCAATGGGGAGAGGGAAATTGGTGAATTAATTGCAAAAGCTATGGAGAAAGTTGGCAAAGAGGGTGTGATCACTATCTCAGTAAGTTATTATATGCATCTTTTTGGAAATATTTCTTTGGGTATTCTTTTCTTGGCCCAGAGGGCAGTTTTTTAGTGTCCTTGATATAATGCTCAGTAGATGTTCCCCCTATGATTTTTAATTCCAACCCGTCTATTCTTTATTATGCCTTTTCTGTTCTTCCTCTGTATCTTTCCTCTTTCAAAGGGGTCCATGGTTTGAATAGCAATGCATTTCTTAATATGCTAGTGGTTAACTTTTATAAACTTTGTCAGGATGGCAAGACATTATATAACGAATTGGAAGTCGTTGAAGGAATGAAGCTTGACAGGGGATACATTTCTCCGTATTTCATAACAAACCAGAAGAATCAGAAATGTGTATGTTCTCGCTTTACAAATCTACTTCGCACAGCATAGTACTTTTGTGGAGTTTACTTTGGTCCTTGGTCAGGAGTCTTTATTTATTTATTTATTCTTGGATATTAAATGTAACCATTTGATGTTGCTGTGCCATCAGGAACTAGAGGACCCTCTCATTATAATCCATGAAAAGAAAATCTCGAGCATAAATGCCATTGTTAAAGTATTAGAGTTAGCTTTGAAGGTGAGCAATGTCATTTCCTTCATGTTGCATTGATTTCTAAAATATTGGTATTGACTGACGCTTCTATATCTCCAGAGACAAAGACCTTTGTTGATTGTTGCCGAGGATGTAGAAAGTGATGCCCTTGCAACTCTTATTCTAAATAAACTTCGTGCTGGAATCAAGGTTTGTTTTTCCTATATGAAATCTTACCTTTCAGTTCTTGGTGCAATTAATTATTGGTTTTGCTTATTTAATCTGATATTTGCTCCATACTGGTTTAGGTATGTGCAATCAAAGCTCCTGGTTTTGGTGAAAATCGAAAATCTGGTCTCCAGGATCTTGCTGTCCTTACGGGAGGTCAAGTAAGTTTTCTGTTTGCTGATTTATTTCTTAAATTCCATCTAACAAAACAGTGAATGATATATTTTCTCTATTCTTCTAGCTTATCACTGAAGAGCTTGGCTTGAATCTTGAAAAAGTGGATTTGGAAATGTTTGGCTCTTGCAAAAAGGTAACCTTTTAGCTTAATTTGTTAAAAGCTTATACCATGTGAATGCATGATAGATCTTTGGTATGCTTTCTTTTTTAGTGTTCATTTCGATGTTTTGCTTGAGGATGAATCATGATTTTTCCTTTGGGAGCTACTGATAGTGTTTATGCTTAAAACTAAATTTCATTGATTTTTCTCTTGTATTAGTTTCGTAATGTACAAGTTTAAATGATTTAGACTACTAAATAAGTTTTTCAATGTTGTATAGATAACAATTTCTAAAGATGATACTGTTATTCTTGATGGAGCTGGTGATAAGAAAGCAATTGAAGAAAGATGCGAGCAGGTTTGTTTGAAACTTATGTTATATTTGATTTTATTATTGTTGCTGTAATTTGTTTCTATGTAGTAATAGATCAGATTGTTGATGTTTTTTATTTGTTTTTTGACATCTTTATATACAGATTAGATCAGCAATTGAAAACAGCACTTCAGACTATGACAAGGAAAAGTTACAAGAAAGATTAGCCAAACTTTCTGGGGGTGTTGCAGTGCTTAAGGTATATACACCTTGGTTGCTATTAGGTTTTTACTTGCCAATATTATAAGGTTGTCATGAGAAAATTGACATTTCAAATGAAACTTTTGCAGATTGGAGGAGCTAGTGAGGCCGAAGTTGGAGAGAAGAAAGATAGGGTGACAGATGCCTTAAATGCAACCAAGGCTGCTGTAGAGGAGGGAATAGTACCAGGTAAATTATTGGCACTACCAGTTGTAAGCTTAGTGTTTTATGTTCAGTCAAATTGATATGTTATACTTTGCACAGGTGGTGGTGTCGCTCTTCTTTATGCATCAAAGGAGTTGGATAAGCTTCAAACTGCCAATTTTGATCAGAAGATAGGTGTCCAGATCATCCAAAATGCTTTGAAGGTTAGTGTTTTTTTTTTGCTAGCTTTTTTATTTCATAGATTATCTTCACTTAACATCTTATCATACATTTCTTGCTGGATTTGGTAATATTTTGGGGTTTTTTAGCTGTAAGATATAGCATGGTTTAACTAACTCTTTTAACAAACAATGCAGACTTCTGTGCACACAATTGCTTCAAATGCAGGAGTTGAAGGTGCTGTTGTTGTTGGCAAGTTGTTGGAACAGGATAATCCTGATCTTGGGTATGATGCAGCTAAAGGTAATAATGATTCTTTGTCTGTGTTTTCATGACTACTTATTTTTGACTAAAGATGTGTGACCCTTTTGTTATTACTGATTCTATTGTTTTTTTCTTTTCCTGCTTCATAATTAGGTGAATATGTTGATATGGTTAAATCTGGAATCATTGATCCATTGAAGGTGATTAGGACCGCCTTGGTTGATGCAGCCAGGTAAGATAGGATGTTAGAGAACTTTTTGTAGTTATTGATGTATTAGATTTGTTTTATGTCATGCTTTGCTTGATGCTTATCTATTCTTTTGCAGTGTGTCATCTTTGATGACGACAACTGAAGCTGTTGTATCTGAACTTCCAAAGGATGATAAAGATGTTCCTGCCATGGGTGGCGGCATGGGTGGCATGGATTATTAAGGAACTATTTTTGGTAGTTTTTTTACTGGACTTGGAGTGAAGTGGTGTGTCACCATTATTTTGCCTTTTTTTTTCGCTTATTTGTTGACAAAAGGCATCATGTATCCATGTAACCATAGGTAGAGATAAAAAAAAATGTAGGGAGAGGTTGTGGTTACAATGGAATTAAAGAACATCTGAAACATTTTTCAGATTCCAAATTATGATTGAACATTGTTCCACTCTGAAATTGTCAATTGAAAGATTGCCCTGAAATAATTTCAGTAGATTGAACTCGTTCTTTTTCTATCATTTCTCAAACGAGACAACTTTCTAACTTTCAATTGAAATTATCAGTTGAAAGATGGCACACCTATTAGTAGTTAACATTTCTCAAACGAGACAACTTTCTAACTTTTTGGAAGATTAGCTTTAAATAAAGATACTTATAAAACGGATTGTTTATCTAATATTAACTTTGTTTAGATTTATTAAAACAAAAGGGGGGTAGTAGTGTGATTTTCCATTTCATAGATTATTTTTAATTTTATCTTATTTTCTTAATGAAATGGTGTTTACGATATCAAAACAATGAATTGTCAATTAAAATTGATGTCAGTTGATCAAGTGCATCAAGATTAATAGTCTACTGAGAAATTATTGAATTACTTGATATAACAAGAAATTTATACAATAACGATTAAAAGAACTCTCTATCTCTATTTAGACAATTCAAACCCTGCAAGAGACACATATTTTTCCAAAAAAGAACGAGATTTTCATGAAGTGATGGCAGAACATAGTCAAAATGAAAGTTGTGGAATCTTCCCTATCACTCTGACAAAGGGATTTACTCACAGAATTTATACGAGGGTTTCATGAAATGCACTACTTTTTCTACAATTTACACTTGAGTCTATATATCACGTACGGTCCATCCAAATTTAAAGATTTTCTTGGATTCGTTCTGGCTGTCATTGGTTCGAAGTCTTGGACTTTAGCATTTCTTGGTCTGTATTTGACAAAAAGTACAAGGTGATCTTCATACCTCCATCCAGAGTCGCAAGGAAATTTGAATTGGTGAAAGAATGGGTGCAACTTGTCAACCTGGTCCAATTCTCGTGTCCTTTAAGCAATCAACTGAGTTCTGTATGCTTGATTAAGGAAGGTAAAGTTGCAGAGGATCTAGTCATGATCATAATAATCATCTACTTCCAGAACACCTGAGAGTGCTGACATCCATGCCAGCAAACCGTTGGAAACATCCTTTTTCACTAACACTTCTAATTTGCCAACAGCCTGCCTTGATACTCCATATCTGAGCAAAAGATTTCCAAGTGATCTAAAACTAAAATTATCAACAGGAATGGAAGCTCTTAACATTTCCTTAAAAGTCTCCATTGCTTCCTTGGGTCTGCCAGCAATAGCATAGAGGTTAAGCACATTGTTATAACTTAAATCTGTCAAGTGTCCCAATTTTCTTATCTGCTTTGCAATTTGAATGGCTTCATCATACATCTCCATTTTCTTGTACAAACGCAGCATCATCGCAAACGTAAATTCATTTGCAGCTCCATTTTCCTTTAATGTCTCAAATATCTCTTTTGCTTGGTCAACCATTGACCGCTTAACATAAAGATCAATCATACTGTTTGAAGAATATACAGTAGGAGCTTCTTCTGATAATTGAAGCAACTTGTATGCTTCTTCTGCCTTTTCCAGGTTGTCAACTTTTGCATACAATTTGATCAAAGAATTATATATTACTGTATTCCCCGGCAACCCAGCTTTGTTCATTTCATCAACATAACTGATGGCTTCTTTAACCCTTCCAACATCAGAGAAAACATTGATCAATACGCCATAAACTATAACATCAGGCTGCACATCATGGTTAATCATTTCCCTGTATAAATCTTCAGCGATTTCCAGCAGGCCTAATTTTGCAAAGCTAGAAATCACTGCACTGTATGGGATGCAATCACTTACTAGCCCTGCCTCCTGCATTTTTTTCAGATAAGTTTTGGCAACATGTGGCTGGTCAGCACTGACCAAAATTTGTATGAGAGAAGTATAGCTGCATCTGTCTGCAACTACGCCTTGTTTTTCCATACTATCAAACAATTGACATGCCTTTTCATAGCATTTCCCCACGCCATAAGCTTTAATCATCACATTGAACTCAAGAACACTGAGATTCTTCCGTTCTTGGCACAAAATGAAGACTTTCTCAGCTTCCAAAGTATGTCCACGTTCCCCGTATGCATCAATGTTGGAAGCATAGCACTCAGATGTCATATTTCCAGTTAGATGAAACCTCAGAAACCATAACAAGGACCTGTGGAGCATTCCTGCTTCTATGTACATCCTAGTCAATGCAGACTGGGTATATTGGTCAACTTCAAGACCCCGCTCATCCATCTCTCTTACAAGCTCTTCTGCTTCATAAACCATTTTTCTTATCGAGTATGCATACAAGAGAGTACGGTAACTCACTAGATCAGGCTCGAGGCAGGCTTCCTTCATTGTTTCAAAATACTTTGTTGCCCTACCTATATCATTATGCTTAGCATACAGAGAGATAAGAATATTATACGTTCTTGTGTTAGGCGAGCATCGCAGCTCTTCCATTTTCTGGACTAGCAAACTCACTTCCTCTAATTGTCCATGGTTTCCACAAATGTGAATAATCGTATTGAACGTCACTGTAGTTGGTGCCACACCTCGTTTAAGCATCTCCATGAAAGTCTCGGATGCCTCTTTAATTTGACCAGCCTTTCCATAAGTATCAATCAAAGTATTATAAGTATGCGAGCTGAATGAAACATTAGCACACGCCACCCTTTCATCCAATTCCCGAGTATCCACCACTTCATTATTGATTCTCAAAGGTTTGCTTTTGCTCCTCAAAGGTTTACCCGAAGACCACCTTTTGAAAAACTCCTCGGCTTTCTGAAACTCTCCTGCTTTCTTATATAACTGAACAACAATCACCATAGTGACCTCATCAGGCTCCACCCGATTTTCCAACATCATGTCAAGCCAAAAAAACGCCTCTTCTCTGCGCCCTCCTTTGCTATAAACATCGATCAAAGTTCCATAAGTGGAACTGGTGGCAGCAATTCCTCTGGCATTCATCTCATTCCACAAACTCTCCACGCGTCTCCACTGGCGTGCCCTCCCTAGGCTCCTCAGCATGATGTTGTAATGAATCACGTTCAATTCGTGACCTTTCTGCTTACACCACTCAAAAATCTCCAAAGCCCTATCCCACCTCAACTGCTCCTTCAAAATAATGCTCCTCTCCTTGTTATTAAGCCTGTCTTCCCACGGCCCAAGAGCCTCATCCACGTCGAGAACCATATCCAAGGCTTCTAAAATCGCGGGAATGCATCCCCCGTAAGAGAGGCGTTTCGTCGAACACTTGGTGTGCGACTTCTCCGGTTTGCTCTTTCTGGGAATACACTCTTCCGAATTCTGCACTGGACCGCATTTCTTTAAGTTGGTCTCTGGCTTCACCGTGCCGATTCCGTTATGAAGAGGGAGTCTCTGTTTTCTGCTTGTGGGGGTAACTTGCTCGGGCTTCTCTGACAGAAGGACCGCGTTTGCGTTTGAGAGGAGAGGCATGTGGGTGTACAATAGCTGCAGCTTCAGCAACATTGCTCCGAACAGAAAGAAGAACACTTCAGTGTTAGTTCAGCGCAACACACACAACATGAGATATCCAAGTTTCGTTATTCCCGTTTTTGGTTTTTCAGTTTCAGAGAGTCTTCTCTGAGTTGTGGTTGTGGACTAAGCATGGTACAACGCATTGTTTTAAACTGTGTTGGAACCATTTGATATTTCTTGTTGTTCCAGTTTTTTTTTTTTTCAATTATAACTTAAAAAATTGTCCCTTTTAATATTTTAAAAATATAATACAATTATAAATAATATTTCTTTATTTTTGTTTTAGCTGTTTTTTATGAGAACGGACAAGAACTGATTTTTTTAATAAAAAATAAATAAAATGCATTTCCTCAGCCACATTCCCTTTAACTTAAAACAGGATCATGTTCTATAAGTTCAGGTTGTTCAGGTTATTAGAATATAGTAATTTTCATCTACTATTTATATCTGTCATATCATCATTATTTGAACACTAGTATTGTGTTTAAAAATACCTAAAGTTTTGGTTTCAATATGCAACGCTTCTGTCTTAAAACAGAAAAACTATAATGATTCATGTGATTCGTGACAGATTTTGTTTGTTTACTTTTAATAATCGAAAGCAATTTTTCAATGCTTTAAAAAATCTACATGAAAATGGGATTTGTAATTTCTTAAATAATTTAAAACGACATTAAATTACACAACCTTTATTATTTTCACAAAACACAAATATATATATATATATATATTATATTATATATATATATATAATATAATATATAATATATAAAATATATATATATATATATACATATATATATATATATATATAATATTGATTATTTCGTATAAAAAAATTAACCGCTGTAACAAATGATGATGGATCCGAAGTTAATTTTACAGGGTTAATTTAAAGAATCATCGTCGATGATCTTCTTTGTGAAAATAAGAGTGTGGAAAAGCAGAAGCATAGTGATTATAATTCATCGTCTTCTCTCTACACTGCGCCGTTCTTCTTTTTCCTCTCTACATCGCCGATTCTCGTGAAGTCTTTCTCAATCAGCCCAATGTGGAGTATAGCTTCTTTTTTAATCATCACTTGCTCGCGAACTCCATGTTTCTGTTTTTTGATTCTGGATTTTTTTTTTGTTTGGTTGCAGATTAATCTTCTGAACTGTACGCGCTATCGGAGCTCGAAACGATGTCGTCAGGGCAAGTGGTTAAGCGTGTCAAATACAAAGCCACCGTCAAAGACCCTGGCACCCCCGGCGTCCTCAGATTGGTGCATTCGCATTCTCAACTTGTGCTATATTTTTGAGAAATCTTGTTTTCGCGTTGAGATTTTTATGGAATTTCGTTCGCTTTCTCTGCAGACTCAAGAAAAGTTCGTTTTCAAGCCCAATGATCCTACCACCAACAATAAGCTCGATGTGGAGTTCAGATTTATAAAGAGTATTTCTTATCTTTTGTTTTCGTATTTTCTTTCCTTAAACTGATTGTGAAGTTTCATATGAACTCTTATTGAATTGTGTAGAAGTTATGGACCTCACAATCTCAGTGTTTTATTGATACCGCGTATGCATTACTTTTTATTGTCATTTTATTTTTTGCTCCGCTGGAAAAAAATTTTAGGTCATAAACACACTAAAGAGGGATCAGGCAAACCGCCATGGCTTAACCTTACACATGCACAGGTTGTTCTTTTGTTACTTTTAATTTTGTTGCTCTTGTCTACATTTATTCTGCTATTTATGCTGCTGAGTTGGTTCCATCTTTTTTTTTCTTCTTTTACTTTTGAATGCTGCTCAATTTGAATTTTCAATGCCTTTGGTTTACTTGGTAATACTACACCTGACATGCTCATGCCTCTTCCTTTTCGTATGAATTTTTATCATATTACAATTTGATGTTCCAGGGAAGTTACATATTCGAGTTAGAAAGTTTTGCAGATCTTCATGTTTGTCGGGAATTGGTGGGTAAGTAACTTACTTTGGCTACTGCCAAACAGAACCGAGACATGGTTTTGCTGTTTCTATATGCTTAAAATTTTATCCTGAGGGCTTCTTTAACTTGCTTTTGTTATTCTCGAGTTGCCACGTCATGTAGCTTATCATGAAGGCCTGCTATGTTGTTTACTTATTTGATCATGGGCTTAAGTCCCAGAGTAGCAATGTTAGAGTTATTTTTATTTGTTTTTATCAATTAAGCGTGCTAAATCAGTAAAAAAATTTAATTAAAATATGATTTCAGATGCATAGCATTAAATATTTATTTCCCCGTCTATACATATCCAGAGAAGAAAATGATGCATCGCCAGATTTCCTTTTCATGAATTTTGACATGCATTACCCCGTTCCCTTTTTTTCTTTAATGCAGTTTTCCACGAAGGAAGTTCTGAATAGTTGTTATTTTTTCTTTTATTCCCTTTATTAATGCATATTTTATATTTTTATTTTCATTTGTTTTGTATATCATTCCTATAATGATGTTTTATCTGTTTGAGCAGGTATTGCCCTTAGCAAGCATGTGCAAGGAGAAGCTACAAAAGTTATTTCTGAGGAACAGCTAAGCTCTGCAGAAATGACTCTGAGGATAAAGCTATTGCAGGAAGATAGGTATTTGGTTTAAAATAATGCACTTTAATTTTTAAAAGAAAGGAGTAATGATTAATGCAAGCCGGGGATACTCCGTCCAGTGTCCACTTATCACACATGGTTAACCACGTGTGTAAAATTTGCCTTACAGGTGTGTCATAGTAAATACATATGATTGTATGCAATTATTAATTTGTACTTGTAGCAATAATAGTGAAATGTCTCACAAGTGGTTAATTGTTTTGTGAGGTTATTGAAATGTCTGAGTAATAATTGGTAAATTTTCTTCACATATGTTTACGAGTAGAGGAATGTATGCATATAATTATAAATCTATACTTGTGACACTGGTGGTTAGATATGTCTTACACAAGTAGTGCGATGATGTTATAGAACTGTCTAATTGTGATTAAATCTTCCTCAATAGTAATCAAGAGTAAATGAATGAGGTTACAATTATAAATATATACTTATGCTCTAATGGTTCATTATGGCTCACAAGTTGTTAATATTGCCCAAGGCTATTGAAATATCTTATGGTGGATGTTGGGTGTGGACAATTATAACTTTTCAAAAGAAAAGAATTGTTTATTCGTGATCTTGCTCTATTATGATTCAATTTCTTTTGCAACTAAGACCATATAGACATGGTCTCTTTGGTACTGTGCTATTATTCTTAAATTGTTCTTTTATAGTTTTCTTGCTCAAATTCCGTGCTGTATAATTAATTAGGAACTCAATCTGTTAACTTTTCAGTATTATTTTTTATCTACTCTAGAAGTTATCTTGGTTTGAGATATTCCTCATTTCCTTCAGTGTTACTAATTTTGTTGAAGTGTAACTTTTGCAGCAAGTTGCAGAGACTTCATAAGGAACTTGTAGCTAGTGGTAAGCTTACAGAGTCAGAATTTTGGGCTACTAAGAAGGTAAAGATATTCCCAATATCAATGATGTTGATGATAGGTTTCTGGCTGATATTATGATTATTTGAATAAAATTTAGGCATGAAAAGTACTGTGCAAAATACTTTTTCAAATAAAATAGTGTGAAATATATGATCTTCTACAGAGGTTTCACAATTAGATATTTAAAGGCATCAAGCAGTCTATTGACTTTTTTCTACTTTTGTTTTCATATGGAAGATATCTTATTCTTAGCCTCCAAATTTCTTGTAACTTTCTTCTCTTCATCTTAATGAATTCTTCTTTTATATTTTTAATATGCTCTACAGAAATTGCTGGATCAAGATGAAAGCAGAAAGTTAAAACAAAGGATTGGTTTTAAAAATTCTTTGATCTTTGACACAAAGCCTATGAGTGATGGACGGGTATGATACCACCTCTCCTTCTGCACTGGTGCTCTGTCTTTATGAGTGCACTTGCTTGGATTTCATGATGAGAACATTGCAGCTCAATAAGCTCAAATTCCAAATTTAATTTTTATGAATAAAAAAATCTTACTCCTCTCTTATAGTGTGCCAAACTCAGCTTTTGGAAGCTTTTAATGTCTAACAATACTATGACAATTGTGCATTCAACTTCACAAAATACAGTTAATTTTGCACATCAAAAAAACTTTAAAAAACTAATTAACAAGTAATTTGTTTTGGTAATTTATAAAAACTTCAATGAAGTATTTTCTTTTGTGGGAGAACTTATTAGCTGTGTTTTCTATGAGCAGAATCCTTATCATGCCTATTACCCTTATTTCTTGCTGCACTTCAAAAATGTTGGTTGAATTTTTCATGATAAAACTTGATTAACTATCTTTGATGCTTGGTTTGTTACTCCTAATGGAGTTAAAGTCATTTTAATGAATAATGACAATTTTCTAAATCTAATACCGACTGTATTATGGAAACTGCAATGTTCACATTCCCAATAATGTTGTTGTACATCATTCATCGTCTTTTATTTTATCGTATGTGTGAATAATGACTAATTACATTTATTCAACAAGAACATATCAGATCTTAGTTATGTACCAGTGATGGGCTTGTAAAAGATGGATGTCATTGCCACTCAACATTTTGGTATAAGAAGCAAGGAGTGGGTCTAGATTTTCTGATTTATTTATGAGATTTCCATGAATGTATTTAATAATTACGGACTTTCTCTCCTTAAAAGAAATTGTTCTCAAATAAAAGTTGAAGAAACATGTAAAATATGTTATTATTTTACATTTTCAAAATCCCCTATTGTTTTCTTAATTCTAAAAACTCAGAACAGAAAACTTTTATTTTTGGCTTTTAGAAGTTTAAAAATTATTTGAAAATTTTTAGTGAAATGGGGGCCCTAAATTGAATTTTGAATATTAAAATTTAAAGCCTAGCACCTATATCCTTTTTTTTTCTTCTCATTGTTAACCTCATATCTACAGCAGTTATTAAAAGCTCAGAAGGATAGTTTGATGTATATGGCCAACCCCATCTAGTGAGATAAGGGTTCTTTATTGTTACCGAGTTTTTATTTAGTGTTTGTTAATTTTAAATCCATGTTTAGGATCTCTAAACAATTTCTGTTTTTTTTTTTGGCTTATAATGCATGTATATGATTTTAAACTAGTTATTTTCCCTTATTCTTCTTTCAGATAAACCAGGTTAAATTTCAGTTGACACCGGAGATTAAATATCAGGCATGCTTCTTACTCTGCCTAATTAGATTTTAAGTTAAATCTTGAATGTTTAGATTCTGTACTATAGGTGATTATACTATTTGGTATTTGTTTAGACTTTTATGCACTGCCCGGAAATGAGGGCACAGTGGGTATAGATTGACAGTCATTTTGACAAAAAGCTTATGCGTGGAATTTTAACTTGATGACAATAACCATTAATTGAATGCAATTACAATCACCTTTTCATGTGCATGATATTTTAGACAATTATTTGTAGCACACTTTTTTAGTTTTCTCATCTTTTTGTTTGTTTTCTTGCGCATTGTGCATGCAATAGTTCATCATATTGATATGAAATGGAAGTGATACAACAATTAGTTTTACTTAAGGAAGTGGTGGTTTCACTATGCCTCTAGCATTGGGCTTCCTTCCATGTGGTCGGGTAAGCTTGGTTATTGTTGTTGTTGATGATGTGTCCAGTCAACGAATAGAGTGATCACTTTCAATTTTTGGGCCAGTTGGTCTAGTTGTAAGGACCAGACTCATACCTCATGAGGACATAGTTCAAGTCCTGCTGCCGATGTGAGGACCTTGTTGGTGGATAATGTGTAAGTACCTTTATAAGTAGTCATAGAGCTTGGAGGCCTTCCCTGGCCTTGGGGAACTTTTGGGAGCTAACTCGTCTAATTTTTTGTGTAACTAAACAAAACATTCGTTTTCTTTATCGTTTCTGAGGATCAGCATAATTAATGTTTAAGGTAAAATATTTAGCACTTGAAAACCTGTTATGTGAAATTGTAATTGTTTGAGCCTTACACTGTATGGAATGATCTTTTTTGGGGTGTTGGAGTTGGTTACTTCGTTGTTTAAGAATTTTAAGATGGTTTCTCAACCAAAGGCTAATATTCAAATTGGAAGATGAAAGGAACTTACAAGATTAGTCACGACACTAACTAATACTTCAAAAGGATTTTTGAAGTTTGGTTTTGCAAGTTCAAGGAGGGTGGTTTTTGAGCTCACTTACAGTTTTAGAATTTAAACTGTTCATTTTTAATGTGGTGGCTCTCTTTTCAGTTTGATTATGGGTTGTGATTGGTATTTGGTTTATCTCGTATGTTTCAACTTTTCCTTCTATCTCTGCACGTGGTTTCTTTAGCATGGTTTTGTTATAATATCTTGCCATACTTTAGAATATATTATGGAATCATTTTGTTTGCTATTGGACCAAGCAACCTTGTGAGTTGTTTCCTTATTTGGCTGCTGGGGTTACCACTTCGGACTCTTATTGCATTAGTGGGCTTACAATAGGTTTTTTTCACTACTAGAGATTATGCATCTAATTATATGTTTCAGTCAGGTATGGTTCCCTAGTATTTCTCTGCTTTAGTTGGAAGGGTTTGATTATACTTGTATTTCGTTCATTACTTCAAATATTCATTTCTTATTTAGGGAAAAAAATTTGAATGTGTACTGTCCTTATTTCTCTTTTGCATTTTTTTTTTGGTTTCCAGATTTTTGCCCTCAAACCTGCTGTCCACCAGGCATTCCTCAATTTTGTACCTAGTAAAGTATGTTGAAAATCTTCCAGTGTTTGTTATTATCTTCTGTAATAACTTGTGTGCAATGTCAAGCACTTTGCTTACTAAATTATTTCTTTCACCCCCCATGGTCTCCAAATTCAAGATGAACGAGGTAGATTTTTGGAATAAATACTTCAAAGCTGAGTATCTCCATAGCACCAAAAATGCGGTTGCAGCAGCTGCCGAGGCTGCTGAAGATGAGGATCTGGCCGTCTTCTTGAAAGATGATGAGATATTAGAAATTGAAGCTCGAAAGAAGGTCTTTATCGTCTTTCTCTTTAATTTTTATTCCCATTGAAGACCTCTAATTTTTATTCTTGTTGAAGACCTTTAATTTTTATTCTCATTGAAGACCTTTTAGCTGCATTCTCCATTCCATTTATATTGATATGCCTGTTTGCAGGTCCGACGTGTCGATCCAACTTTAGATATGGAAGCAGACCAAGGAGATGATTACACACACCTTCCTGTACGGTGAATGAAACAATTCCTTAATCTCATTTTGAGTTCTTTGACAATGTATTTTTTCTCATTTTATGTGGGTTCACTCCTTTTAAAGTAAATTTTCAGTTCCAATATATAATCACTCTTAAGAGTTTTCCTAATATAAAAAATATTGAAATGCCGACAAATAACATAACAATTAAACATTTCAACTCCATAATAAAGCAAAATAGCAAAGCTCCAACCTGGTAACGAAAGTGTGTTATACATAATTGTTACACCAAGTTGTGTTTAAAATTCATAAAAAACTTAAGTTCTTAAAATCATAGCATTTAAAAAAGGCATTGTCTCCGAGATCAATTTTTTGTGTTTTCTAGGTTCATACAAAGAGGAGAAATCACTTACATTTGAAGATGAATGACTTATTTTATATGATATATAACTTGAAGTTCAAAAGTAGACAGATGAGAAAAATTGATGTTATGATGTTTGATTATGAATGGATGACTTAAGAGGGACATAATGTTGATGAAGAGAAAGTTGAGGTTCAACAACCTTGGGGTAAAGACGATGGTAGCAACATTGAATCTGTTGGAGGAAGTTCAAGTAATCCAACTCTTGAATTTTATCTTCATAATTTGGAATCAGATGCCAATTTTGATGATGCACAGTTTTTTCATCTAAGAAAGAGCTCAGTAGAGATGGTGATTTTGGAGATGATGTTATTGGACATGGAGATTTGAAGTCATTAGTTCTTTTTTGGTTTTTTAAATGCTATCATTTTAAGAACTTGGGCTTGAATTATTTATGCATGATTTGGTATAGTTTGATCTTGTTTAGTAGTAATGTACTTGCTGATTTTGTTATTTTATTACTGTAGTTTGCTATTTTGCTTTACAAAGTTGATATGTTCAATTATTATGTTATTTAATCTATTATACGATGTATAGTCTTGCAAGTTTACTAGGAGAGTTTATGGAGCCTCCACTAGTTGTTTACAAAAGCTGTCAAGTTTTCATACTATATATATCATTTAAATTCCATACCTAATGCTGTTAACTGTTTAGTAGTTAATTCGATTCAAATGTTCTGTTGTCTATTTATGCTGCTATTTCAGAAGTGTTAGATTTGCGTTGAATTTCTGTGTTTTGACCTTTTGCTCTATTTGATGAGAAGGATCATGGGATCTTTCGAGATGGTAGCAAGGAAGTATCTGAAGCCCAAAATGCTCTGTATAAGAGAACATTGTTGCAAGATCTTAATAGACAAGGCGCAGTTGTTCTTGAAGGGAAAACTCTAGGTAATTTCTTCTCTTCAAATTGATTTTTTCAGTGTCTACCAAAAATAATTTTCTTTCATACTTTTATTCTTAAATCTGTTCGCATATTCACTATATGTTTTGTGTTCCCATATCATAATATATGTTCCCTAAATATTATTTTGTCTAATATGTATATCTGTAGTCAGACAAAAATGGTCTTCAGTAGTAAATTTGTAAAATTGGCAAATACTAATAATGCATGTCATAATTAAATTATTTCCTTGTGATTAATTTACTTGACTCTAGCCATATTGACGTTTACTTTTAATTATTTCTCGAGCACTTACCAAAGTGAAGGGGGAGAGACTTCCTCCATTTGTATTATGATATTATCACTTCTCTGCTATTTGTTTCACTTCAAATTTGTCTGAGGACATTTTAGAAGTTGTGAGAATTGTGATTTGCAAACTGGAAAAACTCAGCTTTTAAGAATCTTAAATTTGTTTTCTGTTCTCATTTATGTTGACAAATTTTATTGTCATTAAGTGTTAACCTTGACCAAGAGTTAGACACATTTTAAAAGCATTTTCCCAAAATCAATCGAGACCTTGGAGAGTAAAATGCATTCACATCTGGATAGTTGCAACTTAGTAAAGGCCATATGGTCTGGTCTGATGAGTCAAATTTCAAAACATAAATGTAGATATGGAGATGGAACACCCAAGAACAGTAGCCGAAATTCTTGCTCGAAGAAAACAGAGTTAGTATGGCTGACTTTTTTCTTTCCTTTTCCGTTCTGTTCACACGGAGAAAATTCTTATTTCATTTCTCTGTACAGAATCTGATGAGGTTGTAGGCGATGAGGAGAGACAAAATAGAATTTCCAAGATGACCCCGATTGAAGATCTTCAGGCTCAAGATGATCATAACTATGCACCACTTTGTATCAAGGTTCAACATTTTCTCACGAATTAGATGAACCATGTTTATTATAGTGATGTATTTATAGTGAATAATTGGATTTGTGAAATGGGTGCCCGTTGGGGCATGGTCTGGAAGTATTAAATACACCCTAACAAATGCTTTAAATCTCTTAAAAGAGCAACCATTGAATAACTTGTGTGCTTTCAATGTAATAATTACTTTTTCAGTAAAAACTTTCTGTAGTTAACTTATTGTCACTTACCCATGGACATAGAATAGAAAAAAACTCATAAATAATTTACTAATTAATAATTAACGTCTTTTTTGGATTAAATATCTGTTAAGTGTTATGACTTGTGTATTTGTTTCATAATCAGGATCCTCGTGACTATTTTGATTTTCAACAAGCTAATGCAGTAAAAACTTTAGATGATTCCCAACCTGGAACGGAGCAAATGACATGCAGTTTAGGTTCTGAGGAAGCCTATGGTTCTTTGATGGCAGCGATATCTAAAATCCAAGCTACTGGATTAAGGGATCCTCTCTTTAGTCCTGATGTCGCTCTTAAGGTAATATATATTTGCATCACATAATTCTGTATTTGAAAAGAATACCATTTTTTAGTAATTGACAGGTGTATATGTTTAATCTCTCAATATTTTGCTTAGAAACATTTTTATTGTTTTTGTTTTCTTTCTTTTGTAATAACAAATATTCTTTCCTATTGAAAATGAAAGCCATTTATTTTTTTCCAGGTACTTCATGGATTGACTAGAAATATCTCAAGCACCAAAAATCATCTTGGGAAAACTTCTCAAGAGAGTGTGCTTGATATATTGCCCAATACTACCAAGGAGAAACTACTAGATGTAAGTCATCCACAATTGTTTCTGAGGTTTCAAATAGAACGAATGGAAAGAAAATAAAAAAAGAGCAGGGGATAATCTTTTTGACTTGTATTTGTGAGTTGAGATATAGCATTTGCGGCATTTATTTTCAGTCTGTAGTTTGAATTTTCATATTTTTTTTATTTTCTTATGGGGTGGTTCTGAATGATGGTATTTATATTTTTGTCATACATGCACCTTTCTTTCCAGCATTGGGTGTGCAGTCAGGAATTGCTTAGGCACTTTTGGTCTTCATATCCAGTTACAACACAAAACCTTGTTAATAAGGTAAATGTTGAGCTTTTGTGATTTAAAAGATCTTTCAATGCTGATTCCTATGCATGACCTATCTAAATATCGCTCCAATTGAACAAGTCTGGGATGTGGATTTGCTTGCAATTATCTGTTTTCTTGTTTCATTTTAAGGAGCAGTATGTTCACTTCATGTTTATAAATTGTTACGGGTTACATTGCAAGAAGTTTCTATTTGCTTGCTTGTAAGTCAAGCTGTAAACCAGTTTGTCAAAAATTCTATTGATATTATATAAATGATTGCTTTAATTGAATGTTTTGAGTTTGCTATGGCGTTACGGACATTTGATGAACTGTTTCCCGCAAGGTAATTGTCAGCAAACCATTTATCCTGTTTGACTTAGCTTTTAAAATTGTCTAATAATTCCTTTTACCTCTCTAACACGTGCCTGACGAGAAAAACCTGTTTGTTTTAGGATTTTAGTAACTATTGAACTTATTTCTAAAGGTCTGGTAAACTTACCAAGCATCAATCTATAGTTTATTTTTGTTTGAAGAGTTGAGAAACAGGCTTTGATACCATGTAAGGAACCCGCTGATCTGAGCAATTAAGCTGGGGCATAAGTTTGCTGTTTTATGATAAAAATTGCAATATAAGTATTCTATGTCAGATACGCATAAGTTTGCTGTTTTATGATAAAATTTGCAATATAAGTATTCTATGTCAGATACGCATAAGTTTACTGTTTTATGATCAAAATTGCAATAGAGGGTTTTTCCTTCTACGTGCCGTTGGTGGTAATTGGATCACACACTCGTTATATTGTAGATATGTATGTAGTGATGCATTGAGAAATCTTTCTGAATTGCATTTTATTATATATGTAATGTTTTTCTCACTCGTGAACTAAATGCAGACAAGAAGACTGAAAGATTCCATATCACAAATATATTCTAAACTTGAGGTACGCTTTTAGCTAAAGCCTCTTCTTGTTTTTCTCACTGCACTAGCGCGTTTTCTTTTATTATGTTAATTTTTTGTTACCTGCATTAATTTTATTTGAAGTAAGAACTTATTGTTTCTACTTTTCTTTGTTGCTTCTTAGGAAATAAAGGTGTCTGCATCGTCGGACTTACGGCACCAGGTTTCCCTTGTTGTCCATCCTATGCAGCAGGTGAGCACAACATACTCATTGACCATTTTCATTTCTTTCTTCGTAATCAAACTCGGATAAACCACTTCCTACGTGATGAGTTATGTTTTGGTTTAGATGTGTCGAGTTCTTAACAACACGATTTAATCTGATTTTTGTTTGTTGGTTTTCATAATTTTTATAGTTCTAGAAAATGGCTTACCTCTGTCACCACTTAGTGAGGATGTACATGCAGTTTGACATGTTACATGGCAACCATTTGGACGTGGCATATAATGTGACATGTTTAGATGCATGACATGACACGTCAGTAAGTGGTGGTAAACCTTTTTTAGATGTTTTAAAATTTATGAAAACAGACGAACTGAAGATCTTTCGGAGGATTAAAACAGAATTCACTCATATTTACAGGAAGTTCTTGTTGAGTTCAATTCAGTGAATAGTCCATGCTATTGTTTTCCATTGTTTTTGTTATTTCTGTATCCCTCTTGTTTATTCCATCTTATGGAAAGATTAAGGTATACGGACAATTTTTTACTCAGGCTCTGGATGCTGCCCTATTACATTATGACGCTGACATTAAGAAAAGAAATGCAAGAGGCTCAAAAAAGTCTAATGGTTATGTTTAGGAGAATGTTTTGGTCTCCGTTCACTGGGAGCAACATACCATAACAATTTAGGAATGTAAGTTCCATCAATTTTGCCGTTACCACAAACCAGAATGGCTATTTTATCTCTATATCATTATGAAATGAATTTCCATGAGAATTAGTGAGCAAGAGAATTACTAGATTGTTAACATGTAACCTAGAATTACTTGTTAACACTGGCCCTTGGAAAAGGACGAGTTAATTCACAAGTTTCCTCCTTCTTCTTCTTCACCCTCTCTCTCCCTGTACTATACCTGCTTGACTTTAGCAGTACATAAAACGAAGGATAAGTGAATAACACGGTTCAATCACGGTAATAATTTTACTGCTTTGTGCTGACTACAATTGAGTATATTTATGCATACTCTCATGTTGATAACTTTAAATTCTCCAATAGTAATTTTCTTTTTTCTTAAGAAAAGGAAATTCGACTAGAACAACAGAATGTATTGATAGCAGCATAAATGGATTTTAAAAAATATGCATAATCATACACTGGTAGAGGGTTCATAAAGTCGTGGGTGTATACTATAATTATAAAGTACGATGGCGTAAAGTTATACGTAAAAATCTGTAAGTTAGGTCTAATTAATGTGACATGGTTATATATTTCGAAGATTAAAATGATTGTTTATATTGATTATAGTTATTAGATTACTAAATGAGATTTGACGTGGCTTATACACACTGCTGAGAGATTGGTGCTAAGAGTTTTCACACCCAAAATATCATGAAAATTGAAATGGTGATAAAAAGTATTTAGTTTGCAGTTTAGTATTCTAGTCTGACATTCATATTGAATTGATAATATTATACATCAAATTAGAAATTAATATAAGATGATAAAGTTAGTAATAATAATAAATGATAACATACTATTATTATACTAGAAATGCTTATACCACTTTTCTCTATTACTCATCTAGTGAGGTAAATGAAGTTGGTGTTGTTCTCCATCAGTTTTATAAATATTTGCAACTTCAAGTTATAACAAAATTTTTGAATCACTCGTTGGGTTTCTATAGTTCAATAAATTTATTGTTTAATCTTTATGTTTTAAAATCATTTTATTAATTTTCACGTGTATATATATACATTAATAAAAAGTTTTTCTTTAAACACAAATGCTTACTATTTTATCTTTGAAATATTTTTTTTTTAAATTAGAACAATCATCTCTTATAAAATGAACTACTTACAAAATAATCAAAAGTTGTTTATAATAAAATTATAAAAACTATTTATTTTTATTTTCATAATTACATGATTTTTTAATGATTTAATAATATTTTTTATTTTATAATTATTATAATAAAAAAAATATTTGTGTTATCGTAGAGTAAAAAGTGACACATCAATCATAATAAAATGCTACCCAGTGATGCAAGCACTTACGATCTCATTATCACATTTAAAAATTTCAATACCCAAACTCCAATTCATCACACTTCTTCAGAGCCACATCACATTATGTTTATAGTCGCTCTAATTATTCTATCTTGTTTATTTCGGTCTTAACTTCTCGTTTTATTTTGTATTTAAAAAACAAGAGACGTGTTCTGCAAGGACAACACCATAACACGTGTTTGTTTCACAGCAATTACAGTGAACAAAAATATTTAATTTAATTTTAACATTTGTTGTGCGAATTATTCCATCTCCATCAATGGATGAGTGTATATATAGAGGGTTAGAAAGAAGAAGAGAATGAGAATAAGAGAAAATGGGAGAGGTGAAGTTACATGGGTTTTGGTACAGTCCATTCGCATTGAGGGTGAAGTGGAGCTTAAAGCTGAAGGGTATTGAGTATGAGAACATTGAGGAAGATCGTTTCAACAAAAGTTCTCAACTTGTTCAGTACAATCCTGTGTACAAGAGAATCCCTATTCTGGTTCATGCTGGAAAACCCATTTCTGAATCCATGCTCATAATCGAATACATCGATCAAGTTTGGCCTCAAAATCCTCTGTTACCTTCTCATCCCTACCACAGAGCTCTCGCACGCTTTTGGGTCAAATACTCTGATGATCTGGTAAATAAATACTTTCAAATTTATTCTCTACCAATTTTTCTATAGCTTGCTATTAGATTATTTATATCATACCACACTTAAGTAATTATCAAACTGGTTTTCTATAGCTGAATTCATGAAACTTACATTGAATACGACCATAAATGTTATTAACAACACAGAAGCACACATTCTATTTTTCTCGATACTTTCTGAATGTGTTATGTGATGACACTAAAATTGGTATGAAATTTTAAAGACTGAGGGAGTTAGAGCACTCTATCGCAGCAAAAATAATGAACAGAGGAAGAAAGCCATAGAAGATATTTTGGAGCATTTGAGAGTTGTGGAAGATCAGTGCTTGGGTAAGGAAAATAAATTCTTTGGAGGAGATTGTGTTAATGTTGTGGACTTGGCTTTTGGGTCCATAATCAAATATCTTACTGTGTTGGAAGATATCCTTCAAGTGCAAATTCTTGAAGCACAGAAATTCCCTCGTTTGTATTCATGGTTTAATATCTTCAAATCTGAACCAGCCATTGCAGAAGTCCTACCTGACCAGGATCAAATGGTAGCTTTTGTTAAACCTCTCAGAGAACAAATTCTTGCATCTTCGTGAGAAAAGAAAAATAGTGTAGCTTTTCTCAAGCATGTGTATCATTTAGAGAGATATATGTATTACGACAGTAATAAAAGTTTGAGCTTAGGTATGTGTTAATATAATTATGAAAGTAATATAAGTTTGAGAGGGATGAATTTCAATGTGCTTTCCTAGTTTTGACAAGGATAATAATTACATTTTTACTTTCATTTTTAATTTATCATTTCAATTATTTTTTAATTATTTATTTTTATATTTTTAACAGTATGATATAATGATTTAAAAATAATTAAAATAATAAATTAAAAATATAAAAAATTAGGTCAAAATATAGTTATTCTTTTAAAAAAATTTATCGATCGATATAATTATTCTTCGGGTCCAACAACTAGAAACTATTTCTTTAGTCTTGTTAATAAGTAATGAGTAATCTAAACATGTTAATTAGCTTCAAAAATATATAGAAAAGCATTCAAAAGTCATGAGCATATGATGCACATATCTTAGTAACACTAATTAATACTTTTCTTTTTCTTTTTCTTTCATGACGAGTGTTCTAGAACATGGAACTAGAAACAATTATCTAAAACTGTTTCAAAATAATGCCAAAGCTTTTTTTTTTCTGTATGTTGTTAAGAAAGGGGAAAAATCAAATAGGAAGATTCATTCTCCAAAATTTGTTTTAGCACATAATTGGACTTACATTTCTTAACATGAATTGAAATCAGTTTATTCAAAATATCATCAAAGAAAAAACTTAAAATTCTTGAAATAAATGCAAAGAAGGCAAACAAAATAAAGAATAACATACATGATAATAAATGGACAATTCAATTCAGGAAATAAAAAATAACAAAAAATGAAAACAAGGTACACATTTTACCTTCTCCATTCCCCTGTAAGACAGTTCAAACACGCAGCCATATAAAAATAAGATTTTTTTCTTTATTTTTTTTTTTCTCTCCTTGATTTATTAATTTTTTTATTTAGTGATTAATGACCAAGGCCATGGCCTTCCCATTTCCCGGTCAAGCCTTTACTGGGCTTGGCCCAGTTCTATTCTCTCTACACTATTTTTGGAGACTTCTCCTTGCATTTCCAAACATTTCTGTACTTCAAATTTTTTTTTTAATTTCTATTTTACCTCTTAGTTAAAATAATATTCTTTTTTAACCAACTCATTCCCAAGTTTTTTTTTCTTCAACGGATGTTCACATCCGATATTTCTTTTGTTCTACAGAAGTCAATATCAGGTATTTTTTTTTAAGTTTTTTACTATATATTGGATGTCGACATTCGGTATAATAATTTTCTTTATTTATGAAAGTCAACATCTAGTATTTAATTTTGTTCTACAAATGTTAACATCAAAAACTATAATTTTTTTTAGTTACCGAATGTCGATATCCGATATATTATAAAAATGGATGTCAGTTTTTATATATGTACCGGATCGACATTCGGTGTATATATATAAATACATATATTATATATTATATATTTACATTTAACAAGGTTTATCAAATAAACATATGAATAGTTTTTTATGAGTGTTTTCATTATTTAATTAAAGTTTTATAAGTATAATATACTTATATTTATTAAAATATGACAATAATTTTATAATCTAAAATAAGATTACGTAATTTATTTATAAATATGAAAAAAAGTTAAAAGTGTATATATTCATAATCGTACAAAAGATAGTTATATGTTTATTTTATTGATATTTTTTCTTATACAATATTTAGTAAATTTAAAAATATATTCAACAATTTCCCTACCGAATATTAATTTAATGAATTCAATTTTTATATTAAATTAAAATCAACCAAACTTAACTTCATTTTGATCTTTGATTTGATTTGGTCCCTCCTCAAGCAAAAAGTTGAATATAAAACAAAACCTCAAACATCTGTTTGTACCTTTTATTTGACTGAAAATTCTTTGACGACTGTAAAAAGAAAAAGTCATCCAGCCATAGTAGGTTAGGTTTACAATCTTCACCGACACTTTACCTCTCTTTTTTTTCTTCTCCTTAATAAGTATAATAAAGAATTTTGAATTAAAAAATTTATATATATTATTTAAATTATGCAGCGATTACATAGAGTAGTTTACACATCAATAGAAAGTAATTATAAAAAAAAATCAATAATAAATATAAAAATAATAATTTTATCATACGCGATGATTTATGATTAAGTGATAAAATCATTTTAAGCTCTCAATATATTATCAATGTTTTAATTATATTTCTCGCTACTAAATTAATATTCGTGTCTTTGTTATACCCATTTCCATTTTTTTAAGTTCATACTATTTTTTCTTAAAAAAAATGATATAAACATCATTATATATATATATATATATATATATATTACTTTTTATTCTATATTTTTTTAAATTGAAATAAGAAAAAAAAATGTTGAACTGTCATTTTAATTTGTTTACTTTTCATTTATTATAATTAAGTTAACCTGATGAGATAATATTCTTATAAATGTTAGATTTATTATACTCAAATAATAAAAGTTAGTACGATATAAAATATGGAAGTACATATATTTATTCATTTGTGATGTAAGCAATTACGACGACACACGTGAATATACTATAATACTATGAACCTTAAATACCAAAACTCAAGAACTCAAGTACTTTACGCAAGGACTAATAACGTCGTACAAAAATTAGGAAATTTTATCTTCAAATATTATATTTGAAGAAAAAATTTCTACTTTTTTTTTTAATTTAAATTAGCTATCTGTTATTGTATATTTCAAGGATTTAACTTCTCTACAATATTAAAGATTAAGTATTTAAGCATAGCTAGGAAAACATATAATATTCTAACACATCCATAATTTATTATATTGATAATAATGTTTCAAGTAACTCCATCTACCGAAGACTCCACCTACTACACAGATTCCACTAGATTTCAAAAATTTTAATATTTTTTTCTGCAATAATTGTGACTGGTGGAGAAAATATTTGTTGAAACTTTTACTAGCAATTAATATTTCTTTTATATGTGAAAGTTGTGGTAGATAGGATAACCCCATGGATGAGTGTGATATAAATAGGTTAGTGTTGGATTTGGAAAAATAAGGCAAAATGGGAGAGGTGAGGCTTCATGGATTTTGGTATAGTCCCTTTACTTTGAGGGTGGTATGGACCTTGAAGTTAAAGGATATACCATATCAGTATATAGAGGAAGATCGCTACAACAAGAGTCTTCAACTTCTTCAATACAATCCGGTGCACAAGAAAACTCCAGTGCTGGTTCATAATGAAAAACCTTTATGTGAGTCCATGATTATTGTTGAATACTTAGATGAGATTTGGCCACATAACCCGTTGCTTCCTTCTAATCCCTACAACAGAGCTTTGGCACGGTTTTGGGTTAATTATACTGAAGAAACGGTACTTCTTGAAAACCTGCAGATTTCTAGTTTTTCATTATTATCATGAGCCTGTGCAGCATCTATATACGATTAATATTCATTTTATCTTAAGTTTAGCATTAATTGATTCAGTTTACCTTGCTAATGACACTTGTATGGGATGAACTTTTGAAGTTTTCTGCAGGTGTGGCATTCTACCTTAGCAATTCTGATGAAGAACGAGAAAAGAGCATAGAGAATCTTTCGAAGCATCTCATGGTTGTTGAGAATCAGTGTTTTGGTGGTGAGAAGAAAATTTTTGGGGGAGAAGTTATTAACATTGTGGACATAGCTTTTGGGTCCATGTTCAAATTTTTTGAGGTTGCAGAAGATATTATTGGAGTGAAGGTTCTTCAAGATGAGAAATTCCCTCAGCTGTGTTCCTGGTATAATAATTTCAAGAATGTTCCCGTTATTAAAGAAAATCTCCCAGACCATCAGAAACAGGTAGCTACTATCAATAGTATCAGAGAAAAACGTTTGGCATCTTCCTAAGAAAATGGTCTTTTTGAAAGAAAAAATTGTAATAAATGTGAGCGTTAATAAAAGAATGGTGTGTGAGTCAACCCTCTAAGTTATATAATGTCAATCATATGCATTGATTTGTATCTGAAAAGTTATTATAATGTTAAGCATTTTCTTTAGTATATATATACATACATACTCTCTATCTGATAGATACGTAAATAGTCGTGAATACAATAGTTAAAAATATTTGTATTTGCTTGGATAGATTAAATCAAACTTCAATTCATTTAATAAGTATTTGTTTATACACACTATTACTAATCCATATATTCATTTAATTATTTTATAAAATAATTATTATTTTATAACTGATTATTATTATATTATATATTTAAATAATTAATTGTTTTATTAAGATGTATTAATACATTTTCAAGTTACAATAAATGTAATAAAACATATTCTATGACTAAAAGATAAGATGGCATTAGTTTATACAATAACCGCATTAATCTCAAAGTACCAAATTCAACTCGATATCAATTTTATATATATTTTCATTATAATTCTCATATTAACTTGAATGTAGGATAATAGATGCTTTAATTTAATCCTATAAAAGATCAAATAAGCACTATAAGAAATCATGTCATATTATTGAAAGAAGTAGAAAAGAATGTTTAGATTCATGAAAAACAATATAAAAAACATGTAAATGCAGCAAATCTCTAACAATTAATTCTATGACATTCACCGATCAAAACACTTTTTTTACGGAATCTTTCTTTATCATCAGAAGTAGAGAGGAGAAAATTGTGTCATTTAATATACTAGAAAGAGTTACTCTTAAAATTGGTAAATGTTTGTGGAAGAGATATAATATTATTTATTATAACATTAATCAAGTTTTAAACTTTGTTATAAATTTAGATATTTTTAATTAAATATTTACTAATGTTTTTTCTCTATTTAATATTCAAAAATTTGTTTTATAATTAAATTTTTGTTACTTAATTTTTTCATTAATTAAATAACATTATAATTATTTATTTTGTCATTTTATTTTCTAATTTTTACATATTAAAATATGTGAATTAATAGGTGATTATTATAAATATAATATTATAATTAATTAAAAATAATAAAAATTTGATCAAAATTATAAAATATGAAAAAATTAAAAAGTTAAATTGTAAACAAATTAAAAACTAAATAAAAAATTAACAAAATGCAAAAACCAAAATTGTAAAAAAGAAAGCCAAATTTCAAATTTTTACAAAATATAGAAACTAAAATTATAATTAAGTATAATATTTATGACTTCATCTTTACTTAATGTGTTACAACAGGTTATTTATCTCGTCTTTCACAATGTTTTTTCCCTTCTCTTATCTGGCTCTTTTCACCTCCTTCACCCATAAATAGAACTTATATCTATCACTTATGTTTTAAACATAAGAAAGTTAGAGAGGGGCAAAAAGAAAACCTCAAGTGAAGACTTTGTTATGGGACACAAGTAGCATTGTCTTCACCTAGAGAGAATTTGTACTAGAATACTACATGATGCTAAATCACTATAATACAATATAAAAAAGATGAGGAGAAGGAACTAAATTCTTACTGAACATTTCTTTACAATAAAACATGCATCAATGAATAATAAACCTCAAGAATTATTCTGCATAGAAGATGAACATACCTCACCGCTCCCGGTCAATTCCTCGAAGTGAGTAATTACGTTTTCAAGTTGTGAAAACTGAGTCAAATATTTTACATGTTCAGCAGTATCAAAATGATTAAGCTGCCACTGGGAAAGACCATCACCAATAATCTTTAAACCGCTTTTCAGCAATTCCACTCCTCTGCTAATTCCATCAGGAAGTTTCCTTTTTTTATTTGATTGGTTCTTGCGATCAACTTCCATTTTATCACATCTATCTTTCTCTTCGGTAATGGCTGAAACCTTTTGGACCATCTGTTTCAACACAAGGCCTTCTCTACCTAACAGCTCAAGCTGTTTAGGGCTCGGTGCAACTGTAAGAAGAGCCTTTTCCTTTTTAAGAAATTTCCCAAACTCAACCATAAATGTTTCCTGATTTGATTCCAGTCCTGAAACTATGTCATATGAAAGTGCTGCATCCTGTGGAACAAATCTCCATAGCTTATTGCACCTAGTCTTAGAAGCAAAATATCCAAATGCGGTAATTGCCAAGTGAATAAGTGCCCAGTGCTGCTCTTTCAAGAGCAAGTGATATAATTCCCACACAGCGCAGCTCTTTGCATCATCGTCACTTTCTGAAATTTCCACGTGAACAAGCCCTGCAAGGAATTGAGCCAAATGTGGTTTGCATTTGTTCAAATGGGCTCCCGGCTCGGACAAAAAGATATTTTGAATCTCCATGATGGCTTGTTCAATATCATTTGAGGTATACAGTTGTTCCAAATATGAGATTATCCCTAGAGTTTCACTGAAAAGTTGGAGATAACGGTTCTTAATTACTTCGTCCACAGTACTTTTGTAATTAGAAGAAACTGCAACCAAAAACTTCAAGGCCCTTGCATCAATATCCGATAGTCCATTTTGCCTGCACAGAAATGGGAATATCATTCTTAAAGATGACACCAACAATATTCAGGTTTAATGAACCGATAAAGAAAATCAGATTGAAATGAAGAAAAATCGTGTCCATCAGTAAAACATTCAGATCAGATTGAAACATGCATTTGATTCTGAGAGGTCACATAATTCTGACTTTCGCTTGCAAGATATAATTAGTCTGACATAAAGAGAGAATAAAGTATACAGAACTCATAAATCCTTTTGGGTTGATGTCCCCATGTGCTGTACGCAGACTATACAAGTAACTATGAATGATAGAGATAAAAACAAATCAATAGCAAAATGGGTATGCATTCTATATTTTTTAATGAAGTTTATACTTCATGTATTTCCTAGTGACTTATAATAATCCAAAAAAGGATGGAATACGACAGAACCCAGAATACTTACAGTGATGGCAAAGAAGCAGAAAGAATAAAAACTGGAACACCAAACAAACCAGAGGAGCATACCACCATTGATGCTTCATCAAAGTTGTCTATGAAGTCTAAATAATCAGACTTAATTCTTTGAATGGAAGTGTTTCTCAACTCATCTGCCAGTAAATCAAGCGGAAAACCTTCCATGAACAGAGCCAAACAAAAAATTGGTGACAACTGTGACCTCCCATCACCGACAAGAGAAATGTATACCTCGTTAACTATTGATCGTGCACCGTAGGTTAAAAGCATGCATATGGATCTTGCCAACTTTCTGAACGAAGAATAAGGCAAGAAAACTGAGTCTGAGGATGCCAACAGCTTAAGTAATGAGCATAGTTTGCCAACGATGTTGTTTGCCATCTCTTTTTCAGCATGTCGCAACATAAAGCACCAGCATTCCATTACAATCTCCCAGCATAGAAAGTGAGGATGAAATAAGTTCTCTAGCAAGAAAGACTCCAACTCCTTCCAAGCTGTACTTGAAGAGATCACAATCATGAAGGTTTTGAATGCTTGCAAGAGGGAAGTGAAAATAGGCCGTGATACCAGTTCTGCTGTTTTTCCAGAGCCATACAATAAAGGAAATTGCAAAACAAGTATGTGAGAGTAGACATCTTCCTCAACTAAAATATCCAAAAACCAATTGAGCTTCCTTGTTATTGCTATTTGCACATCTCCATCAAGCCCACGAGAATATCTGAGAAAGTTAATAAACAATACAACCCGACCAAGTATTATCATTTTTGCTCTGCTCATACTTTCACAACTATTGCAAAAGATGTCATTAACCCATTCAGCGTTACAACCACTTAAGGTTGCACAATCAAGGACAGAGTGACAATCCCCTTTATTCATGAACAACCATTCTAGCACCTCAAGCTTCTGTTCCAGTTTCAGTTTATGAGAATTTAGCAAAGACAATAGTAGATCCAGGGTTGTTTCTTCCAGTAGTTCGGTAATTGCCACAGATGCACATTTCAGAAGGTTTTCATTGCTTACAAAAATCCAAAAACTTGTGATCTTGAGAACACACAGTGAAATGTCCCTGTAAACTGTATACGCCTGATGAGGATACAACGAACATATTTTATGAGTAGTCATTAGGTAGAATCTCAATGGCACAATGATTCTTTTAGCTTCAATTACAGAAATTGCTTCATTGAGTGATGAAGACCAAGCCTGGGCAGCACATTTCAGAGGCTCCGTTATCAACGCAAGCAAAGTTAACACTATATTTGCTACGTTAACTTCCGTAAAATGCGCACCGCCAATTTGAAGCAAAGAAACAACACCTTTCCAGGAGATGTTAAGAATATTAACAGAATTGCCACCATCGTTTGCAGCAAAAACACCAATCTGAGACAGTTTTTCTATTGCACATTTTGTTATGCTGATAACATGAACAACAGAGATAGGTTTGTCAAGCCCCGACCCATTTTCATCACTTTCCTCCCAGTTTACTAATTCAGAACGTGCCTTGCAAAATTTTACCACAGCATCAAGGACCATGGGTGCATCCTTCGATACTTCTGATCCAAATGATTGAATTTTCTGCTTAGGAGCACTAAATGAACTATGCTTAGGAACAGATACAAAATTTTGCATGGTAAAAATATGAATACGAAAAATATCATCTCTGCAACATTATAACATTTATAGAAATCATATATTTAACCGCTCAACGACTTTATCGAAACTTATAACATCTCGGGGAGATCAATAATTTCAGAGGCATGCCATTTTCTAAAGACCGACAAATTAAGTTCAGTTTTGATCTACAACCAGAGAAATTTTTTTATGTATTAAGTCCCACTCCCTTAATAATGTGAAAATGCATGGTTAGGTAATAAGGTTAAAAGAAAATAATAACTGACAATAGAACAAAATTAAAACCCACATCATTTAGTTACAAAAAAAATCATATAAAATGTCCCCACATTGTCAAGTTTTGTTTACTGAGAGAAACATATTACCTTAGCATGTGATATAGAATCTTTCGTCAGATTTAATACTTCTGAAATGAAGATTTCTACTGTGTCCATCAATTCCTTGTCACCAAAATCAGTGAATCTCAACAAAGTTGAAAATGTTAATGCAGAAAACCTTAGGATCTCGACAAGAAGCTGCAAACATGACACAAAAATAACTAAGTAGAAAATGATGTAACTAAACAAATTATCAAATGAATATTTCAAAGCTGAAAACCATGCAATTCGTCCAAGAGCTTTACACAAGTCAAAAAGACTCATGCATTCACTTAAGAACAACCACATTCTCATTTACCACCAATATATAAAAGAATCCACATAAGAAAAGAAGCAGTCGATACTTTTTACCGTTCTATTTATATTTAAGGCTTCAGAAAAATGAAAAAGTGATTAATCCTGTGAAGTGTGCTATGTCTCTAAAATCTGAATAGTGCATAATAATAATAACAGAGGTTGTCAGTAAAAGCTTTTATCAGCATCAAAAAACATTTTGGATATGTTCGTTTTCTCCTGTTTTTAGACTTCTGCTACGTTTTGTGCTTTTATGGTGCTTTACGAGGTCTTTTGTTTCGTATTTTATACTTTAAAACTGAAAGTTCAATCAATGACATAAATAACTGTCAGTAAAAGCATTCAAATCAGAAAACACATCAGATATGCTCATGTTTCCATCCTTTTGGACTTCTACTAATGATTTGCTTCCATATGTTGTTAGGAGTCCCGCATTAAATGATATAAGCTACTTGATGTTGTAATTAGGCTTAGAAGTTTTCTCACTGAATGGACTAATCTTTTGAATTGGCTCTCCTCTTGTGCTTAAATTCTAACATATGTTTTGTGATTTGATTGTGCTTTAGGAGAACTTTTACTCTCTTCTTATTCAAACATTGATGCCATAAATAAGTTAAGAGCAGCAGCAATGTGTAGTTCTTCACCTTATCATCACAATCAAAGCATTTCATTGCCTCCAGGGATAGCATTAAAATCAAAAAGCAATCATAAGTTAAGTAATTTTAAGCACTAGTAATTAATGTCTTCAAGGATTAAGGAGATTTAATCGTCACAGCAACTGATTGGATAAAATTAATAAGTGCTTCACTTCTATTTTGTATTAAACAATGTTGAGGTATTGGCCTAGTGGGCAATTTTGCTCCATTGCTGTTTTCTTTTTGTCTAATCTTATTAATGAGTCATTTTGAGTTTTACCATTAACTCAATTAATAGACAGAACTAGTTACATTATGCTGGGTTTCACAAATTATAGCATGCAGGCATCAGTAGTTCATGGTCACTAATTATCAATTGTAAGCTCACTTCTCAGTATTTAATCAATAATGGCAACCAATGAGCAGTAGTTAAACATTGAGACAATTCAATTTTTCTTCTCACTGTTTTTCTGCTGTCCTTCTCTGTCCAATGTTAATTCAGATATGTAACCCTCTTTGACCACATTGCTATATCACATTGTCAAAATAAATCATAAAAAAAATTAAATAACTAGAGAAGCATAATACAAGTATTATCTCTTCTTCCCTGCATAGATCAAAGGAAACTCAAGTCCAATTATAATTTTCCAGCAAAGGCATCTCTTGAATGTCTACTTTCTGATCTTTGGGAAATAAAAACATATTCATGAGTAACTTTTACTCCTAGTACAGGAGAGAACAATTCCAAACTACAAATCAAGATCAAATTATAAAATGATCGTGATAAACTACTAAAAATACATACAACCAACAAAGTAAGAAGCTTTCTTTTTCCTTTTGTAAACTAAAAAAAAAAACTTATTCAAGGATTATTTGAGAGATCAATATACAGCACAGAACTCCTACCTTGTAAAATACAGAGCTGTGTTCTTCTTCCTGAGATTCTTCTGTTGAAAGGAGACTCATCTTTAGATGCTTGCCACACCAGACAGTAGCCTAATAGTAAGATTAAGTTATAATAAAAGAGATATATTAAAATTAGGAGATGTGAAAGTGCTATATGATATATAAAAGATAAAGAAAAAGTAAAACACGTGAGACAATTAAAGAGATACCTTGACTCCGAGATTGAGAATTTGTGGTAGGCAACTGGATAGGTTAAAATCTATAAGGCGCAAAGCCACTTTTGTGATACTTCTATTTAGCATGCACTGTGTCACATCCAAACATGTGAAGTGCTCCCAAAAAGTCAAGCTAGCCGTTAAGGTGGTAACAGGAATGCAGAAAATCGTTAGAGTTCAGAGTAGCATACAAGTACAATAACAGATAAAGTCATGAAGTTTCACCAACAAACCATCAGGCCAAATGCATTAGATTTGAACCCCCTAAGCAAGATCATGCATTTAGTCTTGTGGATAAAAAAAAAATCATAGTAGAAAAGAAAAACTTCCCTAAAAGTAACCAATCAGGCTCTTAGTCCAGGATTAGTCATAAATGACGATCGTGAATACTCTGTAACAAGGACATATTAACTAAAAGAAAAACAAAAGTCGGGAATTTCAATATCAGGTAACACAGTTCTTTCTTATTCTAAATTTTGTTTAAATCTGAGGCTTATATATTGCTTGAAATGGCATGAATCTTACAATTTCAAACATGAGCACTAACAAAGTGACGAAAAAAAAACAATAAGGCATCTAACTATAGGAATGTTACATGTGATTGACTATAAAGCTCTAACGGAATTTGCAGTGAGTTTTAAATTAACACAAATGTGATTGGGAATAAACCAAACAAGGATACCACAACGCAGTTAACGACGGAAGCATAGTCAGACTCGGACACGTTCTTCAATTCTATGCGTCCAAGGTCGTTAAACAACTGAACGCGATCCTCAACAACCTATACATAAAACCCTAAAATATGAGACCACAGTGACATGGTGTAGTTTACAAGTAGAAACAAAGATGATGATAAGAAGAAGAAGCTTGCCTCGGAGGATTTAATGGCTGCGAGTATTCTCTGAACATCGGTGGTAGAGCTATCTTCCGCCATTTTGTACACACACACACACTCTCACTTCTCTATTCTTTGTTCTCTTCTCATTTTCCGTTTTTGCATATATCCATTTTCGATTATGTTTTCTAGTTTCCTTTTTCCCGCCAACGCCGACTATTGCGAGCGATTTGTTTTTCTTTTCCGGTTTTCCACTTCTGCCCTTGGAGTTGTTTCAGGTTTAATTATAATTTAGTTTAAATATGTTTTTTTTTAATTAAGTAAAATTTGGAATTAGTCATTCTTTAAAATTTTCAACCAATTTAGTCCTTATTTTTTAAAATACATGAATATAGGTTTTTTAACAAATTTTTGTTAAGTTTATATGACGTTTTAAACGCATTTTATGATAGTATTTGAATTGTTTACACCGACACATTTTTGCTTTAATGTTAACTCAAATATTATCATAAAATGCGTTTAAAATGTCAAATAAACTTGAAATTTTTTGATAAAAAGGACTAAATATACACATTTCTAAATACTAAAGACTAAAATGATATAAAATTTTGAAAAGAGACTAATTCCAAAATTCACTTAAACTTAAGGGATTAAAAACATATTTAACCCTTATAAATTTGATTGGTATAATATATAAAATTAATAATTTTGTTTATTGATTTTTTTCTCCAAAAGTTAATAAACCATATTTTTGTTAACTTTATTCTTATTTTTTGTAATTATTCATGACTTTGTTAAATTTTGAGCTTTTAAAAAATGTATTTTTAATTATATTGGTGTTAACATTTTCAATCCAATAAAAAAAATTATGAGTATAATGTGAGTACTCTTCTATGTTCAAAGTCATTAAATAATAGTGAAAATAAATTAAAGTTACATATAATTAATTCAAAAATAATTCAAAATTCAAAAGTATGGATAATTAAAAATCAAACTATTTTAGAAACATAGTTTAAGGAAAAATTTATATAATATGTATAACAAAGTTATAATAAAATTCTATTAATTATCTCATTAATTTCCTTTTATCTCTATATAAAAATAATTCTTTCATCTCCCTTAATACTGGGCATTAAACAAATAATTAGTATTTAATAACTAGCTTAGTATTTCATAGTATATTTTTATTTGTAGTGTTCCTCTGCTATTTTCAAAATACACTAGTTTTGATATTTAAACATATTTTAATATATTAAAATTATTGTAGTTTAAATATGTAGTGAAAAGAATAACACTAAAATTTTAACGAAAAGTACAAATTAGTTGTTTTTTCATAAATTTAAAAAAAAAAAAAATCTTACATTTGGTATGTATATATGGTAGCTAAAGTAATCTTAACTCTCCACCACGAGGAACATAGACTAAAATATTATAATTGAAAAGGAAAAATGTTGATTCACACCATTTGACGATCATTTGACAACTTATATAAAGATAAAATAGTATTAACAAAAATTAACTTTTATATTTTTAGAAGAAAGTGAAACTAAATAGTAGTGAGGGATAGTCTCAAATGATAGTAAAAAAATAGTGGTGTCAAAATACCAATGTCCAATTGAAAAATATAACGAAACAAAGTTTTTTAAAATCCAAGTTAGACATTTTTCGTTAGAGATGTCAAAATAGGTTTGAACCCGTGAGTCAACCCGACTCACCACGGGTTCGAGCCGGATTGGGTTGAAAAAAAAAATCAGTTTTTTCAAGAGTGAGTTAAACTCAACCTGGCTCACTTAACCAACGGGTTAAACAAGTTTGAGTCGGGTTGAGGGTGGGTTGACCCACTTAACCCACAAACATTTTTTTTACAATTTTTTTTTTAATATTTATTTACTACCCCTAATTATATAGGTTCAAAATTTTATATTTTAAAATGATAGAATGTTGCTCAATAATATTTGAATAGTTTGAATGTTTAATTAATTTGATTGTTAAATTATATGTGTTGATACTTTAATCTTGAACTATAATTTTTATAGTAAATTACTCAATCAACTGTCTTATAAACAAATTTTTCTACATTAGCATGACAAAAATGTGTAGTTTTTTTATTTTATTTATATTTTGTTGAATAGCATGACAAAAAATATGTAATATTAGCCATGTTTTCTTAAACTGTATGGACATTTTCTTGAAAATAATTCATCATATATTGGTGGCAAGCATGATGAATTAATGTGATTGTCATCTCATGGATTGCTTACAAAATTATTTAAATATATGAATACTTAAAAATAAATACATAAATATTTTTTTTATGTGGGTTGGTGAACTGACACACTTAACCCACTAACTCGTAGTAAGTTGAGCCGGATTACAAAATATTTGGCTTACCATAAAATGAATCCAGTTGGATTGACTCATTTTCAACCCGGCTCATGGTGAGTCAATCCGTGTAAATCGAATTGACTCACTTTGACATGTCTATTACTTATTTCCATTCTCCATGCTATTTTTTTCGAGGTAAGTTATTTTAACACGAGTAAGGATTCATTTAATAAGCGGAATGAATTTTTTGAATTTTAATCTTTTACATTATTTTAAATTAACATTTGAGATTAAGTAGATTTTAGGTGTAGTATCATAGAGGCACAAAGTTTTTTCTAATGAAATATATTTGACTCACTTTTTTTATTTATTAATGTATACTTAATAATTATTTATGTATAAAAATGGTACAAAAAAATTATTTATAACTAGATCACACTCCGGATAAGAAAAAAATCATATTTTTTTCAAAAGCTTTACTTTTATTTTAAAATTTATAAGAATTTTGACAAAGATCAGAACTGAAGTGAATAAAATGTGCTCATGTCTACCTGAATGACAACCGTCATCACAAAATGTAACATTAAAAATTTCAAACATTGTAGCACTACATAAAATATTTTTATAAGACGGAAACTCATTCACTAATTAAAATTCAACCACTAATTAATATATATCAAAAGAAGCCTCGTATGATATCTTCAATGTTATAAGACATATTCTTAATCTAATCAAGGTTGAAACTGTCATATGATCCAAATATTGTAATTAACTAGTCTTAAACTCAACATTATGAGCTGACCAAACAATGCATACAACGAAAGAGCATGATTTTAATGGAGGAAAGTTCAACATCTAAATTAAGATTTTAATGCATGGTGCAAACACCCAATCAATCAAATGAAAAATGATTGGGTCAAGAAGAATATTTTGTTATTTGCATAAGGTTGTTTGTGTCATAAACTAAAACAACACTTAATATATATTATTATAAAGAGAAAACCAATAATAAGTAAAACCAAGGAATTTTATTTGAAAAGTAAAATGAAATTTAGTCCAAAAATATTTAAGCACAACAAAATTTCACGCGTATTAAAAGAAGATGATGGTGATCCGGCCTAGATAGAAGCGGAAAGATTTAGGAATGTTTTGTTTTGAAAAGCCTTGTTTCGATGCTCTGTCCAATCCATATCCTTACTGCGCCATTTTAAGCAAATGCAATTGTTCTCCGACATCTTCGTCGGAAACTCCGACCCTCATGGAACGTTTTCCTCTTCCTCTCTCTCATTCTCTCCTCTCACAAACAAACTTTCTCTTTCCTCTCAACAAAAACCAAGCTTCAACTCCCATTTTTCTCTTTTGGGTTCCTCTAACCCTACCCCAAAACCTTGCATTCCCATTTCAACAATCTCCAAACCTCATTTTCTACTGCACGAGCAAGCAAAAAGGTACCCATTTCACAATTTTATTTTTTTATGTAAAGACCAAAGGCTCCACTTTTTATTACGATTCTGCAACATCCAACGGTTTTGTTTCTTTGGGGTTAATTAATTTGAAAGGAAAAAAATGGTATGTAGCTGAAAATGGGTCTCCTTTGATTTCCTTCTTTGCTCACTTTATATTTGGTTTTTGTTTTGCTGTTGTTGATGCAGGGTTGAAACTTTTGAGTTCCTTCATGGAACTGAGGTGCAGGTTCCTTTTCAGGAGCATGTTTACGAGAAATATTATGTGATCATGGTGATATATCAATGGTGGTGGTGAACATTCATGTTGTTATGGTTGTGGACGGAATCATTGCGTAGAATTCCTGGAAATTTTTTTGGTTCTCCACATAAAGATTCAAGTTTCTCTGCTGAGTTTAATTGATTTTAGAAGGATTTCGGAATCCGGTAATTTAGACCGGTGGATGGCGAATGAGAATTTGTACACTGTTTAAGGTTGGGAAAATCTTTGTGTTGGAAAAATTGTTAACTGGAAATTGGCTTTGAAGTGAAGGTAAAGAGATTTATCTGTTAGACTTTGTGTCTGGCATGGGCAATTTACAATAGGAGAAACCACCATCACTAATTAAACGTGGTTAGATGTCGAGAATTCAGTGCTCTAGTGCAAAAAGTGGTTATATGAAACTAACTATATGATAATCCACCATGAACAATGAGGATCCTGGCATTTCAGGCAAACACTATATAGATGCGGTGAATTTTGGTCTAGGCAACCAAGTCTCTTGTGCTGAGGATGGACATGACATATGTTACCAGACGGGTGAAGAGTTTTCTGCGGAGTTCTTACGTGATCGAGTTGCCTTAAGAAGAATTCCTGTCACAACTGACACAGACATGCGTCTGCCAAACAGGTTGGATGTTAATATTAATGATAATAATTGTCAGTTGGTTTATGAGGATCTAAAGCATGGTTTCAGGCTAAGGAGAGCAGATTCAGATGGTAACTCGGATTTGTCAGAGTTTGCATTTGCCAGAGGATGTGTTGGTGAAGTTGACAACAGGACCTATCCTAATAATTTGAACAGATACCAGTTTGAACAAGGTGGTATCAGACAAGTATCAGGTACATTTTCTAGACAACTATCAGGGAACTTTTCGGAGGGAAGTGGTGGAGATCAAGTTAATTCAGGACCAAATACTTCATCTATGTACGTTGACTCACCTCAATCATACCATCCTTATGCATCAGTATTCACAGAAGGTTCTTTCTATAAGAAGATAAAGTTTCTTTGTAGCTTTGGAGGTAGAATACTACCAAGACCAAATGATGGGAAGCTCAGATATGTGGGTGGAGAGACACGGATAATATCAATTAGGAAGAGCATGGCATGGGAGGAACTTATGAGGAAGACTTCTGCTATCTGCAGTCAAACTCACACTATCAAGTACCAGCTTCCTGGAGAGGATCTTGATGCTCTTATATCTGTTTGTTCCAACGAGGATCTTCATCATATGATCGAGGAGTATGAAGAGCTTGAAAGAGCTGGAGCCTCGCAACGGCTGAGGATTTTTCTCATTCCTTTAAATGAATGTGAGAGTTTAAGTTCCAATGAAGCAATAGTCAATCAGCAAAGTGATGTGGATTATCATTATGTTGTTGCTGTTAACAATATGCTGGATCCAAGTCCACAACAGATTTCCAGTGCGCGAAGTTTAGCAAGCCATACAAGCCAGTTTGGAAATACCATTGATTACAACACTCCACATTTTCACAGAGACTCATCCACATCTGCATTTGCTTCAGAGATGAAAGACTGCACCCCAACCTCTCCAAATTTTGCAGGCCTACTCTCAAAACCCAGTCCTCAATATTTTACAGCCCTAGCTGGCCAATCATTCAATCAAATGCCTCCTTTACCTCCTGCTTGTGATCACCAAAATTCTAATGGACAGCTATTTATGGATAAACCATATAATGCTATGAATGAAACCATTACTCCCTTTGTTACGGAAAAAGTTCCACATGACAATACTCTGTATGTAGACAATGCCAATTATGTTGATCCAGTTGCATACTATAACAATCTTGCTCAAGGGCCTAGGCGCGTGAATTACCATCCTAATAATCAATATATAAGGGAGTCTGACCAGATCAGGAGGCCTCGTGAGAATCTTCATCTTCACAGACATAACAGAAGCAACGACTTTGTCACTTCTGCAATATGTAATCTAAATAATACGAGTTATGAGAGACCTTTAATTACCGGTGATGGTTCATATCATTTTAACAATATTGTCTCTCATCCTCACGAGTCTCCAAGTTTATTGTCAGAATCTGATCCTAGAGAGGGATCTCGGTACACAATGTTGCATGCACACTCTGACTCAACACTTAACGAGAATGATGAGAACTATAAGGTCCACTTGCAATTTCCCCGCAATGTAGAGAGAGACAATTTTCTATCACGAACAAATTCAAATCATTTAGAAGATTTTTCATTACAGCCTGGAGAGATAGTTGATAGGAAAGAGCACCTGGCTAAGTATCAAAATTTGCCCGTTTTCGGAATTACTAATAGCTATAAGAAAGTATTAGAAATTGGTAAAGAGAGCTTGCAACATGCAGAAAAGAACAATGATTTCTTTGATGAAACGAACAATGCCATAGATTTTAAACATTTACAGCACATCTACACTCCACATGTTGTTTGCTCATCTTCTCCAGATTTACAGAGAAGTGAATGCAATGCATTTACCGAGTCATTTGTCTCTCTCGAATCCCCACTAAACCTGAGGGGGCAAACAAGTGTGGTACAATTAGACAGAACCACTTCTGAGTTTTCCATGAGGAGCCGAAATTCATCAAAAATACATCACCAATATGCTATGTCGGCGGCAGATGACAGTCAACCACTTTTCCCTGGCCCTTTTAAGTCCCAAAATGGCAAAGAATCTTCCTTACCTATCTCAGTAAGTGTATCTCTTTTGAATTTTGTCAAATCCAAAGCAATCTTGCATATAACCGTATTTCATATTTCAATTCAGTATATGGACATGATTTCTTCCCTGAGAGAGGCTGTTATCCCTGTCGGAGATCCTGCGTACTACCTGCACCAGAAGGAAGAAAACACAATCGTTGAGAATCGGACTTCTGAATATATTGATGAATTCTGTGTCAACAGGCCAGTGTCTGATTCCAAGGGACCTACGGATTATATTTCTTCGGGTATCCAGTCATGCTTAAAAGTTGTCTCAAATGTAGATGAAAAGGTTGAAGTTGAACCTACATCTCCTAAAAAGGAAGGGATAGAACGTGATAGTCCAGAATCTGAAAGTAAGGTGAGAATCTGCACATGAAGTTGCTGTTTATGGTGTAGGATAACTACTCTTACAATTGACACGAGGTTCTTGTCTAAATGATAGCATGCAAGGCCTGAAAGTGGAAACTTGAACAAGTCTACTGGTGATAGAGCAACTGCTGAAACAGAGTCTGAAATTTATGGATTACAGGTGAACTTCTGCAGTTTGGTATATATTTACTATTTCTATCTTCAATATTTTTACCTTGGTAAAAAAAAATATTTCTTTCGGATGTCTTTTTTTGTTGAAACAGTTTGCTGACTAATTTTTCAACACGAGGATGGTGATTAAAGTTGTACACTCTAAATTGTATTGCCAAAGTTGAGTTTCATAAATTTAGTGTTTAATAGTTAAAAGTGATTTTTAAGTCTAGCCCAATGGTCTACTTGTGTGTTTAAAGGATAAATAGTTTTCTTAAAGCTATTGTTTTGTTTCTCCAGTGAATTCTGATACTGAAACTAGGCTTGCCTGTGTTTGCTCCCATTTAGATGTGCAAAATGATATTGACTCAATAGACCAACTTATTAAACTTTTTGCCTGAATTGTGTTTCATGTGGCTTTAAAAATTGCTACCGGTGATCTGTAAGGTCATATTGTGGGCCTGAAAGATTTCCCTATCTGTTATAGCCTCAATTGAACTTGGATAGCTTCTTGAGGTTTGGTTGGTGAACCGGGTTTTCATCAGGTTAAAAATATAGTCAACCTTTTTCTTCATTAAATAATGAGTTCATGCCTTGATTGCTTTCTAAGGCTTGGAAAAATGCTTGTCTTGGACTTAAAAGGAAGTCCATTTGCCTGACTTTTAGATTGGAGCTGTGTCCTTACATTAAAAAACTAAAATGACCTAGCTCAAAAAGTTTGTTGATCCTTTAGAGACTAGATAGCAAACTGAACAAAAGGATTGATTATATTTTAGAAATCCAGAACTGTCTGAACCTATTATTATATCTGTTTTGTGTGTGAAATTGTGAAATTATATTTTCATGATCTTCTATGTTACGAATTATAATCATCAGACAATAATGTTATAAATTATATTTCTGTTCATCACTTGGATACTAATGGCAGTATTTGAAAACGAGAAAATTTAGACAGGTGTCATCCCTCTGGTAATACAATCTTTCCTCCAGTTACTGTCTTCTTTTATTTTTCTTTTATTGTTTTACTTTCCTTTCCTTGAACCCATTTTAATAGGATTAGAAGAAAGCAGATTAAAGCCCACATGCATATGTGTTTAAACTAGTTCTTCATATGTAACAAATGCAGAATATTGAGAATGATGATCTTGAAGAACTGCAAGAGTTGGGATCTGGAACCTTTGGAACTGTTTATCATGGAAAGTGGAGGGGAACAGATGTTGCAATTAAGAGAATAAAAAGCAGTTGTTTCTCGGGTAGATTGTCAGAGCAAGAGCGGTTGGTAGGTCCCCATAATTTAAATGACAATGTAGTTCAAATTTCTAGAATCATCTATTTAGTTTACCTCTCAAATTTATGTTGATACCATTACCTTTATGAAGCTATACCTGGAAAAGTACTTTCATGGTGAACGAGGCATTAACTTTCTTTGATTTGGAAACCCTCGTTTTTACTGGCTATTAACGTGTATTCACTGAGGAACCTCTTGTTTGACAATGTTTCTCAGATTAAGGACTTCTGGAGGGAGGCACAGATCCTGTCAACTCTTCACCATCCCAATGTGGTGGCGTTTTATGGGGTAGTTCCAAATGGCCCTGGTGGAACACTGGCGACAGTAACGGAATACATGGTGCATGGATCACTCAAGAATGTTCTCATGAAGAGGGAAAAGTAAGCTAACCTACATATCTAACTTGGTAACTGTTAACTATATTTACAATTCATCACTCATTAAATTATACTATGTGCAGAGTGCTTGACCGTCGTAAAAGGGTCCTGATAGCAATGGATGCAGCCTTTGGGATGGAATATTTGCATTTGAAAAATATTGTGCATTTTGATTTAAAGTGTGATAATTTACTTGTCAATCTGGGCGATCCTGAACGACCTGTATGCAAGGTATTTTGAGAAACAATAACTTAATTCCTTTTCTGACCTGAGAGATGTTAAACAAGTTATGCTTCTAAACATTTGTTGTCTTGCTAAATGAAAAGAAAAGTTCACAATTATGAGATACATATTGTTGTTTTACATTACTTGTTAAAGTCAGTTTTCCCAATTATTGTACAAATCTAATCCCAATTGTTATCCAACTACAAGACTGATTATTAACTTTTTCTCATTTTCTTGATATCTTTCGTTTTTCCCTTTAGAAATTTGTTGTAAGGCAAATTATTGAATAACCTCCTTGGTGGATGTGTCATCTATAGGTTGGAGATTTTGGCCTATCCAGAATAAAACGTAATACACTTGTTTCAGGTGGTGTCCGAGGAACCCTTCCATGGATGGCACCTGAATTACTGGATGGTAACAGTTGTAGGGTATCTGAGAAGGTTAGGAACTTCACCATCTTTCCATCTTGTTTACTTTAATTTTGACGTAGCACTTTCTTGGAAAGTGTAATATTCAGTGCCTGTCTATTCTTGTTTCCTGTAGGTTGATATTTTCTCATTTGGCATTGTAATGTGGGAAATCTTGACTGGGGAAGAACCATATGCTAACATGCACTGTGGCGCTATCATTGGTAAGGTTTTGTTTTATGCAACTAAAACCTCTTTTAGTAATGGTCTTTTCTGTGATTTATGTGCTGGGGAAAAAAGTCACTTTTCCATGCTAAAAAAACACATGTGAAGTTGAACATTTGCTAGTATTCAATCAAATCAAGAGTAAACAATTCTGATGCATTTGATACTTAAAACTTCTTATGAAACATCAATTTAGCCAAAGACCCTAAACTCTATTCAAATTGTCGTCTTGGTAAAGTGATGTTAATATACACAGTATAGCTTTTATTGATGCGCATTTTACTTGTTTGTTTCATTGAAATAATGACATAAAGAAGACCTTTATGTCCACGTTCTAATTTACCCCAGGAGGAGTATGTGCTTATAAAATATCTTTTTTACTGTATTGAATTTCAAAGCTAGCAACTAAAATAGTAAATAGCTAGATGATGAAGTCAAATATCAGTTAGCTTTAATCTTGAGTTTGTGGATGAAATCCTCCAAAAAAAGTTAGAATAGCATGTGTGCCTCTTAAGGGGTACAAAATATTTTACTTCTGGAATTGGGGTTTTGTGTATAAAGAAAAAAAGAATAAATGTTATGGAGTGAACTTTAAGTCTATCTCAACTTTACAAAACTAGATTATAAGATAAGATTTGCACTCGATTATATATTATGAAATTGTCTTATTTGTAGTTGATGTGGATCTCAAACAGATACAAATGTCTAAGAGAAAGACATGTCATGCTACTAAGTTGTAACTCCGAGTCACAATTTCATTGTTTCTGGCATTATTGTAGTGCAAGTTTAACTTCACCAAATTATGAATGAGCATATAGCATGCTGAATCAATCAAATTATGAATTTCAAAATAAATAAGCTTTGTTTGAATGCTAATGATGAGTTTGTTTACTACTACTTATTTAATGAAGGAGGTATTGTCAATAATACGCTCAGGCCTCCTATTCCAAAACGATGTGATTCTGAGTGGAAAAAGCTGATGGAAGAGTGCTGGAGTCCTGATCCTGCCGCAAGACCAACCTTCACAGATATTAAAATTAGACTTCGCAACATATCAGCTGCAGTTCCCAAAAAGAGACATAACATTGGCAATCGATGAAACTTTCTCCTTTCCTTGTACATTAATGAATGCAAATACCAAAGAAAGATTATTGACATTGTTGTATAGAAAAGAAACAGTAGTGTAGAGGTATAACATAAACCAAAAATGAGTAAAAGCCATTTATTTAAGTGTTCACTCACTGCATAGCAAGCATTTTTTGGAAATATCTCTTTGGATTCAGTGTTGCATATTGATAACGGGAATTAAATGTCCTATGCATAGTGTTGGAACATTTTTCATTCCATTGCTTTAATTTTTAGACATAATTACTAAACTTTTAGATTATATATTTTGAAAGAATTTTTTAGTGTGTTTTAAAAATTATTTCAAGATATTCCTTCAAGAGGAATCCCGAAAATTTAACGCAAAAAGGTTTGTAGAAAGTTTTTATCTTAGTTTTCAAATGACTTGAACGCCACTGTATTATTGAGCATGCTTTCATAGCCGATGAAACTCTATGAATCTGTAAATTATTATTTTTAGATCAATATGTTAAATCATGTAAGCGAGTTTTAGGGTAACAAAAATTGTACTTATATGAAAATGAACGAGTTTAAATTTAATTGTAAAACTTCTTCATACTCTTAATTGAAATATTTTTATCGCAACAAGTTTTGTCAAAAATATATATCTAGATTTTGAAATTTAGACTCTAAAAACTAAAAAAATAAATAAATAGCAAATTGCAATGCATGTGTATTCCATGCCATGTTTTTCATGAAACTATTTCTAATGTCTCCAATAAAAAGTTTGCACTAAAGTCCTACTATGTATTGCACTTTTGACTTTTTTTATACGCTTAGAAAAAAAAAATGGCACTATTATCTTTGGCAAAAATTACAAGCAACAATTAAGCTTCACAAAAATCAAGTGTCACCAAAAGATTCTATAAACTTCCCAATTGATTAGAGTTTATGCATTAAATTACTGTTATAATATCGTTGTCTTTGTGACAGAAATTCATTATAATGATAAAATAAAACTAGTACACCTTGAACATTTCATTAATATATTTTATAGATGATTGGTGCCGACTTTTCATTATCGTTTTCCGAAAAATATTTAAATAGAAAATATACAAGTTACTGTTGTGGTTGTCTTAGCAAAAGTGAACAAATAAATAAACAAAACAATAAAATGTTATTTCTGTTAAAAATCTACCAATTGGTGAGTTTTTCAGAGAACTTTCGGAATTTTAGATTAAGCTCAAACTTCTACTGTCAACAAGAGTGGCATATTTGAGTGCAGAGGATTACCATCTGCATTTATAACAAGGTTAATCTTATTGAGTTATTAAAGTTATAAAATTACATTAAGGTTAAAATTCAATAGAAAAAAAGTTTATAACTTGAACAATTCTTCTATCCCACTTCGAATAATGTAGGTGGAATCTAAGGAGACATCTGTGTGTACCTACCGTGTTTACACTATTCACTGAATATTTTCAGTTATTCCACATGTTAAGCAATGTTTGGGCTCCTTTGGTAGGTAGAGAAAAAATAGAAAAATAAATAATTATAAAATAGTAGTAATAATTTTATTTATTAAAATAAGACAATTTTTAACATGTTTGTTCATTTTTAAGTAAGAACCAAATATAAAAATCAAGATGAATTGTATAAATAAACATATAAATACTAAATTACTAATTACCACACAAATAAAAAACCTTTAAGCTAACTTAAATTTGGTTTATTTTATTTTTAAATTGATCCTTCAAAGTGAGTTGAACTTAGATATAGATATGTATATGTAAGATTAAATTGAACCAAATTGTCGTTGGGTGTATGTTTAAATGTGTTTTTAATTTTTAAAGTATTATTGTTCTTTTTTTTTTTTTATAGTTCCTTTTTCTTTTTTGTCTCAACGCCTCTGACATGTATATTATTTATCTTTAGTGCCTGAGAAATTATTTCAAGATGTTGTAAGAACTAAAAAGTTTCTGAAGAATTGAAAAAAATAACAAAAATCAAGCAAAAACATACAGGGACCGAAGTTCAAATGAAAAACTCTTGACAAACAGAAAAAAAAATACAATTATATTTACGAAAACACAAACACACTCATATATATATATATATATATATATATATATATATATATATATATAATAAATAGTAATTATTTGAATATACAGAGGTAGTTATTAATCCGTGTAATTTTTTGTTTAATTTTTTATATAAAAAAATTCTGTTATTACTTATTTAATGACATAAAAATTGATATTTTAATTATATTTAATATTTTCTTATGCATTGTTAATAATGTTTCACCGAAATCCTAGTAGAGTTCAACACATTTATTATAGTTAACAAAACTTTATTTTTAACATAACGTAATTAAACTTGGTTTTTGGACATGAAGTGTTTAGGAGCTACTCTTTATTTAATATTTTTTCTAAAAAAATAAATCTAAAAGAATAAATTAATTTAGTTTATTCTTTTTTACATTTGCTTGAATTTAAATTTTAAACTAAATTCAATGATTAAAGAAATAGTTAAAAAGTTTAAATAGTTGAATCGAATAATTTGTGTCCTTAAAACCAATATAATTAAATCCGTAAAGACAGATATAGTTGAATTTTTCTTTTGGCGCGCGCGAAGGGAGAGAATTTTGAATTTTACCTCTTCGCTCGGAAAAACTTTCACAGTGACCCTCAGAATTGCATATTTTGATTTGTTTAATAGAGAAAAAGAGAAGAGAAGAAAAAAAAAAAAACAACCACAACAACGAATTGAAAATCTAGTGTTCTTTGCGTTTTCACGAATGCGATGAACTCAAAAAACCAAACGTCATTTAGGGCTTTCGGGCAGCGAACCATTGCTTCAACGTTCCGCAATCTCCTACCACGCAATCCTCTGTGAGTCACCTCTGTTTCGTTCATAAACTTCAAAACAATTGATTAATTTGTGATGAAGCATTTTGTTTGAATCAGTCCTGAAGGAAGAACGGGAAATCAAGCTTCACACAAGAGCGATACTACGCATTCATCGCTTTCAAACTTCCTCTCCTTCAAGCAGCAAAAATCTCCACATCTTCCACAAACGGTCCCGGTATTTTTCTTTTATCGTTTTTTCATCTTATTCTTTCAACAATTTTATTTCCATTTATTAAAATTAATTGGTAAAATTATTCCAGTATTTGGTTAGCAATTGTTGGATCAGTTGCACCTCAAGTTTATTCAATGTTCCAGAATTTAAGTTTTGAATATCGTGAACATCTATATTTCATAAAAAAAAAAACTGATAATTTGCACGTTTTCTCCGATTTTAAAAAGCAATAAATTTTTTTAATGAAATTCTCTACTTTGTTAGGGGAAATCGACGCCTTTTCTGTCACCTCTCGGTTTAAGAAAATGCGAGGAAAATGGAACTGTCAATGAAACTGAAAAGGAGGGAAACAGGAACAATGATAGTAAGGTGATTTTTGAAAGCTTCAAGCACACTGAAGAAGACAAAAGAAACTTTGTCGGTGAAATTGGTTTTGATGAATTAGAAAATTCAGTTGTGGATAACAATCAAGACTCAAAGAAAAGGAAAACCCCGTTTGAAGGTTCGCTTCCCTGTCCTAACAAATTTGACCTTTTGGGTTCTTAAAAGTTCAATTTAGCATTTTACGTTTATTTCGTTTTATTTTCCCTTTTTGTGGGCAGAATATCCACTATCTGAAGGCCAGATCCGAGGTAAAAAGATTTATTTAAGGAGTTATTTATCAATACTCTTACATTTACTATTTTATTTGTTATCCATTATCCTTAGTTAAATTTTCAAACCAGTATTCCAGTTACAGTATTGTTTGCCTGAACCTTCCCTGAATAACTGTTGCACATTAGCTTCTTTGCCTAAAAGCATGTATTTATAAGAAAATTAGTTGTCTATTTTTCTTCAAATCTTTACCGAGAACCTATTTAAATCCATCTTTGGAAAATCAAAATAGAATTGGGTCTCTGATTTCGTCATTTTCCCCTTGTTCAAGTCAGGAAATAAGCTTTCCTTTGGGAACTTTGCTATTTAGTATGACTAAGGCTCTATGTATGTTCGGTCTGAGTTCGGTGAGAGGTGGGAACCTAACCTTGCATTGCTTTTAGTTGAGGCTTTCACAAGTATTTTGTCATGGTCGAGAAGCTCTACTTGACTTAATGTTTATGAATTGCCACATTTGTTACTAAATTACTAATCTATTTTGTCAAAATTAATGATATTTTTCAAATGCAACGTTTTGATTAGTTATTGTTTTCCACCTATACATATTTCACAATTACAACAACAATAATCTACCGCAACAAGTAATGAGATAAGATATTTTGTTTAAATAAAACAATATTTTACATCTATTAAATTTGTTTCGCCTTGAACACATCAATAGAAATGAAACACAAGTAGACAACATTATCGGGGGATTAGGAGAAGATGATTCTTGTCTATATTGGATTACAGGGTCAGCTGTGTAGTGGTTCTGATTGAGAAGACTGTCTAATCCTAAAATCACCTTTCTGCTGTGGCTAGCTTGGTTTTTGCGATTCGTTGTAAAATACCTATAGAGGGTTTAGAAACCTTTGTCGCTTCCCTTGATTGCAGACACGATTTTGACCATAACTATTAAATCACAGAAGTTTTAACTTTTCACACTTAGGACTAGTTATTGCATAATTGGAGTGAATGTTAATAGCTTGCCAGAAAATATATCCGGAAACCATTTGCTATGAATGTTTGAGATTGAACGGACATAAATAGAAGTAAGACAAACAAGTACTTTACACTGTTTACGGTTCTTGAGAAACTGCCAACATAAAGATGCTATATGGTTTCCAACTAAACAATAAGAAATCTGAATCAATATAATGGCATGCTGGACCTCTTCTGCTAAGGTTTTGGGTTTTCACTTCCTGGCATTTTTCTCATAGGTGGAAATGAGAGCCAAACTGCACGAAAGCATGTGGTAGTTCTTGGAGGTGAATCAAAGTTGAAGCCAAAGAGACTAACCGAGAATGGCTCTAACAACAAAAGGCCAAGGCCTCATTATAATCACTGTATGATTGCTTACATATACTTTGTGTTTAGACGATGGGGTTGAAATCTCAGACATTATAATGTACAATTTTTATGAGCAGATGCGAATGGCCATGGCTGGTGGGATTACGACATGGAAGGTGTTGACAATGAGCAATTGGGCTCCAATGAAGTATGGGAGGGTGTGGGGTCCACCACACTCGGGGGAATAATAGATTGGCATTGATTAAACATTCGGAAATGTTATTTTGATATAAAAATTTCACTCACTTTTAATCCCAGCTGAGGTGGATTTATAAAAATTAATTTATAATTTTTTTTTATTGTGGATTGGGTAAGCTGAAATTTAGAATTGGGAGGCACTTTGACTGAGGTTGTTTCTTTATTTTTATTTTTTTTCTTTTGCGTGAAACGGTGATGAAGTAGTTGGTGTTTTGCGAATCAAATCAAAACGATATCCCATAATGTTACGAAGGAAGAGCTCCAAAACTTCGGGGATTTTAAATATTTGAAATAACCTATCTTAGATCTAGAATCCACAACAAACAAAAAAATTTATGGGTCAGCTCTCTTTTTTCTTTGATCTACCATAAAATGATTTTTTTTATTTGGTTGTTATTGTAGTGTAGTTCACGGCGTTAAATTTGCTTATGGGGGTTCACGAGTATCAATTTACAAAGATATTCGAGGGGAAACTAAAGAGGTTTAAAGATTTAGCTTTCAGAAGAACAATCCTTATTGTTTGCATCGGGTTACTGAGCAGAACAAAATAGCAAAATTAAATTTGCAACATAAGTGGAATGTTACTTTTTATACAATTTTTAAAACTTATAAATTTGAAATATAAGTGGGGAACATTGAACAAATAAGTGAGAATGTGTATAGTTTGTTCATACAATTTTTTAAAACTTACTCATTAATCTTTTTTTTTTCATCTAATGAAATATATATTTTTTATTCCGTGAATTTGATTATAAAACATAAAAATCAACTCTTATTGCTTGCATTGAAGGACTGACTTGGAAAAAAAAATAGATCAAACTAGATATGCAAATAAGTGAGACACAATAAGTTGAAAGTTAGGTATTATTTTTCGTACAATATTTTAAAATTTACATATAATTATTTTTTTATCGTCCAATAGAATGTACTGTACCACGAATTTGATTATAAGTTATACAAATCAACCTTTGCATTGGGAGACTAACTTGAAAAAAAAAAACAAAATAGGTACCTGCAACATAGGTGGGAAACAGTGAACAAATGGAAGGAGAATTGCATATTAACAGTGAACAAATGAAAGGAGAATTGCATATTACTTTTTGTATTTAAAAGTTACTAATCAATCTTTTGTTGTACTTATGTACCACGAATTTGATTACAAGTCACAAAAATCAATTCTTATGTTGCATTGATGCGTATTAACTTTCGTACAATTTTTTAAAATTTATTAATCAATTTTTTTTTATCATTCATTATTTCTTTTGTACCACAAGTTTGATTACAAGTCACAACAATTAACACTTGCTTGCATTGAATGACTACTTGAAAAAAAAATAGGCCAATAAGTGGGGCACAATGAGTGAATTACTTCTCATGCAATTTTTTAAAATTTACAAATTGTCGCAACCTCGAAAAAAATCGCGACGGGATGACGAACATAAAAAAAACATTTTAAAATATGAATGTAATAACGGAGTTGTCACCATAGTTTTTGGGAAACTATGAAGAACCTAAAAAATGGACTGCGAAACCGAATCTGGACCGAGAGTCGGTTATGTGTAGGGAATGTATTAGCATTCCACACGTCCATCCTAAGCCGATTTCCTTTAATAAGTGTGCAAAAATAATGTGATTTTAAATATTTTTTCCCAAAAATCAAGCAAAACACACTAATATGAATGAAGAAAACATTTTTTTAAAATTTTATTTAGGGCCTGATAAGGTGTTTGACCTTACTCCTACGTATTCTCATATAAATGAGAAATCACGGTTATATAGTTCTCTTTTAAAAACAAATTATTACAAACTTCAATTTGATTAATATTTTATTTTAGGGCCTGATAAGGTGTTTGACCTTGCTCTTATGTATTCTCATAAAAATGAGGAATCAGAGTTATGTAATTCTCTTCTAAAAACAAATTATTAAAACATCAATTTGATTAATATCCCTTTTTATCATTACTATTTTTTTTTAATTTTAATATATAACTATTATTTATCAAGTGAATTTGAGACTCAACATGATAAAGAATAACATTTAATTAAGAAAAACATTTAATTATCAAGTAAGTCTGAGACTAGACATGATAATCAAAGTTTATTTAAGAAAAAATATTTAATTATCAAACAACTCCGATACTAGACATGATAATTAAAGTTTATTTAAGAGAAGACATTTAATTATCAAACAACTCCGATACTAGACATAATAATTAAAGTTTATTTAAGAAAAATATTTAATCATCAAACAACTCCAAGACCAGACATGATAATCAAACTTTATTTAAAAAAAACATTTAATCATCAAACAAGTCCGAGACTAGACATAATAATCAAAATTTATTTAAAAAAAAATTTAATTATGAAACAAATCCGAGACTAGACATGATAATCAAACTTTATTTATAAAAATATTTTGATTTAAAAGAGAAAAATGAATTTATATATAAAAAACATAAAACCAAATGAAGCATAAAACATGGCTGCGATAGCTAAAACAGGACTGCAGACGGCATAAATTTCTAATTAACAATCCGATAGGGTGTAAGCATTTACAGTGGGTACAAAGGTAAATGAACAAAGGTGCAATGTATAAAAATTGGGGTGCGCAACTAATGAATTGAGTTAACCTAACATATGAAACTACTTCTCTGAAAAACATTCCAATCCAAATTAAGTAACTTGACTTCATTTAAACAAAATTTTCAAACTTACGCATTATCAAACATTCCACACCCACACAGATACACAACTTTCAACATGAATATAACAATCCAAAATTATATTAATGAAATAGTATCAAAACTAAAATGAAGTCTATTACACACAATACATTCATTTATTTTCCAAATTTCCCACACCAGAAAAATAGGACTTCACCAAAATCGGTTCTTTTACAAAAATGGGTGATTTCGACACATTTATTACAAAAATAGGACAATTTATTGATTAATTAAATGGTAGGTTTAGTTTACTGATAATTTGACTAGTTTTTTTATAAAATTGAGTTGTTTTAATTTATTTATTACAAAGACGGATCAGTTTATTAATTAATTACATCACAGATTTGACTAACGATTTGATTTCTCTTTTATTTGTTTTAACTTTTATAATAATTTCTAAAATTTTATATAAATATTTTTTAAAATAATATTTTAATAATTTGATTAAAAATATTTTAAATAAAATTTTATTATTGTAAATTTTATAATAAAATGAAACAATAAAATTTAAAATATAAGTTTTAAAGTATCAAAAGTTTTATAAAATTTTATTTAAAATATTTTTAATCAAACTTTATTATTGTAAATTTTATAACAAAATGTAATAATAAAATCTAAAATATTAAGTTTTAAAATATCAAAATTTTAATAATTTTAACCAAATTTTATAGTAAAATGAAATAATTAAATTTTAAATTTTAAAATATCAAAATTTTAATAAAATTTTATTTAAAATGATTTTAATCAAATTATTAAAAATTTATTTTTAAAAAAATATATAAACTTTAAAAATTATATAAAAGTTAAAAATAAATAAAAAAATCAAATCATTAGTAAACTAATTATTTTTGTAGTAAATTGATCAAAATGACCAATTTTTTTTTAAAACAACCACCAAAATCACTTATGCAAACACAAATTAGAAAACCCCAATCTCTATCGATAGACCCCAATACACACCAGCCACATGGAATCAACCGCAGAACATCAACAATTTTGAATTAATCATTAATACTCAAACATTTTCAGATTATTAAACAAAAACAAAAAAGAACAAGAGGCAAAGAGGGATAAAGAATTACCAGGTTACTGGGATATTGAAACCCTTTGTTCACCTTGCTAATTCAAGAAAGGCAGACAAAGAGAATGCCACGAATTCTAATTGTTGTGAAGTCACGGATGCAGAATCTACTTGCGGATGCGAAATGGCTTGCGATGGCCGCTGGTGAGGGAGATCCACCGGAAATGACAGGGACAGTTGAACGGTGGTGGTCACGTTTTCTGCAGGTGGCTTCGTCACAATTGCGCTGCGGATGGAGGAAATCGGAAGGAACAAGATGATTTTTGTTGAATTAGGGCCGTCGTATGGGATTTTCGGAGAAGGAAGGGGAATTCCGAAGAAGCTCCGCGTTGGTGGTCTCAGAGAATTGGTGATGATGGAGGGTGGGGAACGTGAATAGGTTTCAGAGAACATGGAGGAATTGTGTGGTGAAGAGGAAGAAGGAGACCCATGAAGCGTGGGTTGGTGTGGGTTATGCCCTGAGAGAGTTTTGGATATATGTAGGTTTATATGCGTTCTGTTTTTCTTTAGAGTGATGAAGCGTCAGGTGTTGGGGAATTAATTAGGTGCTGTGCGTAGTGTGAGTTAGTTATTGATTAGTTAGATTAGATAGTGTATGTGGGAGAGCGTAGAGTTAGTGAGTGAATGTGGTGCAGGTTTGTGAGGTGCGGTGAGAGAGTGTGTGAGGTGCAGTGCTGTGTGCGGCGGTGAGTGTGTGTTTTACGTGAATGTGAGAAAGTAAAGAGAGTGGCGCATGCATGGGTGTTACTATGAGGTGTGTGTTGGGTTAGGGTTAGTGTGAGTGAGTTAGTGTGTGCGTGGTTTGGGTTAGTGTTGTGGGAGGTGAGTGCATGTGAGTGTTAGATTAGGAAATGAGTGATGTGTGGGTCCCGTGAGTGAATGTGAGGTGAGAGAAAAAGTGGATGAGAGAAATATAAATAAATAAAATAAAATAAAATAAAATAAAATAAAGAGTGGAGGTGAGCGGCGTGTGTAATGTGGGAACGTGAATAGGTTTTTGGGTGAGAGAGAAAAGAAAGAAAATAAATAAGGAGGTGTGAATCGAAATAGGAATTGGATTACGAGTAGAGATGGCAAATAAACCCGTTTTCGTGGGTATTGTCCGAATCCGTCCCCGTTTTGACGGGAATCCCGCATTGACTGGGTATGGGTATGGGTATGGGGAATCCCCGACATTTTCAGTTGGGTATGAGGATGGGTATGAGAATGTACATATCCCCGCCATAATACTCGTCCCCGCCATATCTCCATTCTCGTTTAAATTATTAAAATATTCACAATTAATGAAGTAACCATATATATATATATATATATTCTATTTTTTTATTTCTTTTAATTATTTGGTTTGTCATGAAACTTATTCGCATCTCCAATATATTTTTTATCTTATCATAACCTTTATGTAATTATGTTAAAATGATGTATGTTAATTAAAAAAAATTATGCCTCACATTTGAATATTTCTATTATTTTTTAATATTTTTAT